>CAIGRU010000061.1_pt1 | contig 85132 bp, 68 predicted proteins | sample 7351341 | NCBI WGS metagenome assembly CAIGRU01
TATTTTGCAAGGGATTCCGGCTTCATTAGCTATTTTAAGTGTTGAAAACGGGATTGTAACAGATTCCCCCGCATCTGTCAAACGCTGCGGAGTGTTCCGCTGAAATCATTTTATGTCGGAAAAAAAGAATCCTCCCGTTCGTAGATGCACGTGCTATAATGCACATATTGTGCCGGTTTACTGCATCGGACTCCCATATAAATTGTCGCGGTAAAAATTTATTCCTGCATTCCATGTTATTTTTAGCATAAACAGCATATTTATGGTATGATACTTTAGTAAGAAAAATCCGGGAACCACTCGTTATATTGTAAACAGCAAAGGAGCTTATACCCATGGCCAAGCGTCCAGGCACCAAAGCACAACCCCGGCGGCAGTCCGGTATCCCCATAAGAAACAGGAAAGATGTCTGGTACAAGCTGGATCTTTCTGCCATCGTCTATCCCACGCTGCAGCGGCGGGACTTCTCTTCTGTCTACCGTCTGTCTGTTGTGTTAAAAGAGAAGATCGACCCCGTTCTTCTGCAGACGGCACTGGACAGGACGCTGCCCCGGTTCCCTACCTATAAGGTGGCGATCCGCAAGGGTCTGTTCTGGCGGTATCTGGAGCCCAATAACAGACCCGGCCCCTACGTCCTGGAGGATATCAGGAACCCCTGTATGCCGATGCCCTTTAAAGGCAGCAACCGTTATCTTATCAGGGTCTACTACTACGACCGGCGCATCTCGCTGGAAGCCCACCACAGCCTCGGCGACGGCACCGGCGGCATGTGCCTTCTGCAGACACTGACCGCCGTCTATCTGGGACTGCTGGGCCATCCCGTAAAGCCGGAAGGGTTCGTGCTCGACATTGATTCCGCCCCGGACCCGGAAGAGCTGGAGGACGCCTACATGCGGTATGCCAACGCCCAGTTCTGTCCGCCCCGCCCTGCGGAAAAGACCTACCGGGTGCGCGGCACGAAGGAGCCTTTCTATACCCTGAATATCATAGACGGCATACTGTCCGTGCAGGAAGTCATGGCCGTGGCGAAGCGGTATCATGCCAGCATCACGGAATATCTGAATGCGGTATTACTCTACGCTCTGCTGCAGAAGCAGAACGCAGATTTCCATATACGGCTGCGCCCGGTGAGGATCGCCATGCCGGTTAATCTGCGCCGCTTCTTCCCCTCGAAGACGCTGCGTAACTTCATCACCATGGTATATCCTTCCATCGACCCCCGGCTCGGTGAGTATCAATTTGAAGAAATTGTGGAGCACATCCACCATTACATGCGTTATTATATCAACGATAAATTCCTGCGGGGCGATATCACCACCAACGCCGCCACCCAGCGCAACCCGCTGATCCGCGTGGTTCCCCTTTTCATCAAAGATCTGGTGGTGCGTACCTTCTATACCAGAGTGCAGGACAAAAATTCCTCCGCCGGCCTGACCAATATGGGCGCCCTGCATGTCCCGCCGGATATGAAACCCTTTATCGAGCGGTTCGATATCTATATGGGACAGCCTTTTTCATCCCGCACCAACTGCGCCATCATCAGCTACGAGGACGTACTGACCATCAACTTTGCCAGCAGCATCGTGGAAGCCGATGTGGAGCGCTACTTCTTCCGGAAACTGGTGCAGGACGGCATCCACGTGAAGATCGAGAGCAACCGCAGTCTGGAAGACCGGACATAAAATGAGTACTTCGTACTTGAAATCATCCATACGAGAGGAGCTGAAACGATATGTCATATTGTGTAAACTGCGGTGTAGAGCTGGAGAAATCCTTACAGGAATGTCCTCTTTGCCATACACCTGTTATTAATCCCGCCGAACAGAACAAAGCACTTCCGCCCTCCCCCTATCCCACAAACAAAGGACAGGTGGAAGTGGTAAAAAGAAAAGATCTGGGCATCCTGCTGTCCGTAGTCCTGTCGGCTACCAGCATAACCTGCCTGCTGTTAAACCTGCTGGTATTTGACTCATCGCTCTGGTCTCTGGCCGTGATCGGGTGCTGTATCTGTCTCTTCGTGTTCACTTTTCCGGCCATCTTTTACAGCAGGACGCCGATCTACATCTCCCTGCTGGCCGACGGCGTGTCGGTGGCGGTCTATCTCTACCTGATCAGCTTCCTGTCCTCCTCTCACGTGTGGTTCTGGCAGCTGGGCCTGCCCCTCGTCGCGATCCTGACAGTCTGCGCGGAATGCTTCCCGTTACTCTCGCGTTTCTTTCCGCTCACGATCCTGTCCGGCTCTCTGTGCCTGTTCGTGGAGATACCGTTCTTCTGCGTCTCCCTGGAACTGTTGATCAAGCGCCTGTTAGAGCGCCCCTACCGCATCACCTGGTCTGCGGTGGTTCTGACCGTATGCGTGATCATCGACTTCGCCCTCATCACCATACTGGCAAAAAAACGCCTGCGCAACGAAGTGCGCAGACGCCTGCATTTCTGATATGTTATGGTAAATGAAATTTCTAATGTCGTTAACTATAAAAAGATATCTTCCTTACCTTAAACCTGTGCGTGTTTTAGTTCCGCTTCCTCAAGAGACTGATACCCGTAGAAAAGCGTTTCATTGGCGATGGTCTGTTTTAACAGACTTTCGCCTTTCTCAAAGGCTTCTTTCGTCTCCTGCCAGATCAGTGTAAGCGTTTGCATCGAACAGGACAACAATTCACCGCGCAGATAGCTTTCCATGGAGGAACCTGCCATGATGCCGTCCTCCGCCGTCGTCAGCACCCTGCCCCTGTTTCTGAGATTCGGGTACTCCTGCAGCATCTCTTTGTCCCACTCCAGATTGATCCGGACGATCTTCTCCACGATCTCTTTCTTCTCCGACACATCGGGCAGATGCTCCTTGATCGCCTCATATTCCTCCGGAAAAGTGCTCTCCATCATCCTGCCGTATTTCTCGAACAGAAGATTCCTGCCTTCCTCACAGGCACGCTTACAGTCTTCCAGATAGCTGTGGAGCACCGCGTCGGAATACACCATCCACTGGCTCATCCGCATCTTAAAAAAAGTATCCGGATCGTCCTGACAGGAAGCCCTGCCGCCGGTATTATAAACATGCTGAAACATCTCCCACTCTGTCTGTGTCACATCAAAAATAAGCTGTTCCCGCTCGCTGACCTTCGCCATGATATCCCTCTTTTCTGTCTGCTCTTCTTCTGTCTTCCTGTTTACTGCCCTGCCGTGACTTCCGTGTCAGGCTCCGACTTATCTGCCTGCGCTCCATCCCCTGACTCAGGTGTCCGCTCCGCAGGCTGTTCCGCCCTGGCTTCCGGCTCTTCCTGCGCTTCCTGTTTATCCTGCGCTTCCGGCTCTTCCTGTTCTGTCTGCGCTTCTTCCTGTCCGGACTTCTCCTCCGTCCCCGAAAGGCCGCTCTTCTCCAGCAGTTCCTCCGGTGTGCAGCGCTTCAACGCATATGGATACTCCGCATTTTTGGTTGTCAGCGGTTTGCCGTTCACTGCGATGAAAACCCCGTCGGCCTCATAATTTTCCAGAAAAGTATTCACTACCGAGGCAAGGATGATACATTCCGCCTCTCTGGACATGGTCTTTAGGTACTCGCCCGCCGCTTTGGAGAGGTCCAGATGCAGTATCCGCTCCCCGTCCGCCTCCTTCTCCTCAAAGGAAAGCACCTTCGTGTCCAAAGACATGATATTGTGCCGCGCCAGCGCATCCACCAGCTCCTCCGCTGTCTTCTCCCCGATCGGGACGATCTCTCTGTTCAGATCATAAGAACCCGCATTACCATAGAAGATCACTGCTTCATTCTCTGCCGGAACGCGTTCCTGTTCCTTCTTATCCGCTTCATCTTCCGCCTGTTCTTCCACCTGCTCCTCGACGCCCTGAGGCTGCTCCTGCTCCGCTTCCGAAAGATCCTGCGCCTCTTTCGGCACTTCTTCCTCCTCCAAAAGCAACTCCAGAGAACTGACCAGCAGATCCTCCGAAGACATCTCCGGCACCACGATCTCACCGGAGTCCACCCGTCCGCCCGCCAGAGTTCCGCAGGCCGACAAAAGTACTGCCATGACGGCCGCCACAGCCGCCGCTCTTCCTACCTTTTTCAATCTTATCCCTCCCAAAGACTCTCTTCGTCAAAAGTTCGTCTAAACAGGGTTATATTCTATCATACTCATCGGGAAAAAGCAAAAGAACTTTAAAAAAAAGATATCGCATAATGCGATATCTTTCTTAATCGTGCAGGAAAAGAGACTTGAACTCTCATGGTATTGCTACCACACGGACCTGAACCGTGCGCGTCTGCCAATTCCGCCATTCCTGCGAACAAATATTATTCTAATGCCTTTAGCGAATAATGTCAACACTTTTCTTCAATTTTTTAAAAAACTTTTTTATCATTCGTTTTAATCCAAACTGCGCCGAAAACATCTCTTTTAAGAAAAGTGAGTAAACCGTGTTTTCTCCTTGAAACTTCAAGCTGTTTGTGTATAATAGAAAGGACTGCAACACATACAAAAAACACAGAAAAACAGAGGGTTTAACATGATTCAAGCAAACAACGTAACACTACGCGTAGGAAAAAAAGCGCTCTTTGAAGACGTTAATATCAAATTCACGGAAGGAAACTGCTACGGCCTGATCGGCGCCAACGGCGCCGGCAAGTCCACTTTCTTAAAGATCCTCTCCGGCGCACTGGAGACGACAGGCGGCGACGTGACCATCACGCCCGGCCAGCGTCTCTCCGTCTTAGAGCAGGATCACTTCAAATATGACGCCTGGCCCGTGATGGATACCGTTATCATGGGCAATGAACGGCTCTATAAGATTATGAAGGAGAAGGACGCCATCTATGCCAAGGAAGATTTCTCCGATGAGGACGGCATCCGCGCCAGCGAGCTGGAAGCGGAATTCGCCGAGATGGACGGCTGGGATGCGGAATCCAACGCCGCCATGCTCTTAAACGGCCTGGGTGTCGGCACAGAGCTGCACTACAGCACGATGGCCGATTTAAACGGTAATGAGAAGGTTAAGGTACTGTTAGCCAAAGCACTTTTTGGCAATCCCGATATCCTGCTGTTGGACGAGCCTACCAACCATCTGGATCTGGACGCCATCGCCTGGCTGGAAGAATTCCTGATCAACTTTGACAATACGGTGATCGCGGTCTCCCACGACCGTTATTTCCTGAACAAAGTCTGCACCCATATCGCGGACATCGACTACGGCAAGATCCAGCTCTATGCGGGCAACTACGACTTCTGGTATGAGTCCAGCCAGCTGATCATCAAGCAGCGCAAGGAAGCCAACAAGAAGAAAGAAGAACAGATCAAGGAGCTGCAGGAGTTCATCTCCCGTTTCTCCGCCAATGCTTCCAAGTCCAAGCAGGCGACTTCCAGAAAGCGTGCATTGGAGAAGATCGAGCTGGACGACATCCGTCCTTCCAGCCGCAAGTATCCTTATATCGACTTCCGCCCGGAGCGTGAGATCGGCAATGAAGTCCTCACCGTGGAAGGCATCAGCAAAACAGTAAACGGCGAGAAAGTACTGGACAACATTTCCTTTATCGTAGGCCACGATGACAAGATCGCATTCGTGGGCGGCAACGAACTTGCCAAGACCACCCTTTTCAGGATCCTGACAGGGGAACTTGAGCCAGACGAAGGCACTTATAAATGGGGCGTTACCACCTCGCAGGCTTACTTTCCGAAGGATAACACCGAAGAGTTCGACAACAACTACACCATCACCGAATGGCTTATGGGCTATTCCCCCGTCAAGGACGTGACCTACGTGCGCGGCTTCCTAGGCCGGATGCTTTTTGCCGGAGACGACGGCGTGAAGAAGGTCAAGGTTCTCTCCGGTGGTGAGAAAGTGCGCTGCCTGCTGTCCAAAATGATGATCAGCGGTTCCAACTGCCTGATCTTCGACGAGCCTACCAACCATCTGGACATGGAGTCCATCACCGCCCTCAATGAAGGCATGAAGAAATTCAAAGGTGTGGAGCTGTTCTCCTGCCACGACCACCAGGTCGTACAGACCACTGCCAACCGCATTATGGAGATTCTGCCGGACGGCTCCCTCGTAGACAAGATCACTACCTACGATGAATACCTTGCAAGCGATGAGATGGCAAGAAAACGTACCGTATATACAAGTACCGCCAATGACGAGGACGACGACTGAGATCGACTGCGGAACCGACAGGCACAGGAAAGGCGACCAGGACCACGATGAGACCGATAGATTTGCACACCCACTCCAACAGATCCGACGGCAGTTATACCCCCACCGAACTGGTGGACTATGCCGTCGCCAAAGGGCTGGCCGCCGTTGCGCTGACCGACCATGACACCATAGACGGCCTGAGCGAGGCGCTCTTACACGCGAAGGCGCTCACACAGGCCGGCGAAGGCAGCGTCGAAGTCATTCCGGGCATTGAATTTTCCACGGAATATGAGAAAAAGGACGTGCACATCGTAGGCCTGTATATCGCCTACGACGCCCCGGCCTTCCGGGCGAAGCTGCAGGAGTTCGTGGATTCCCGCACAGGCCGCAATGTCAGGATGTGCCAAAACCTGCAGTCTGCCGGTATCGACATCACCTTCGAGAAGCTGCAGGCCAGAAATCCCGGCGCGGTGATCACGCGGGCCCACTATGCCTCCTACCTGTTGGAGGACGGCTACGTCAAAAGCCGCCCGGACGCCTTCGCCCAATATCTGGGCGACCACACGAAATATTTCGTCCCGCGGGAAAAGGTGACGCCGCAGCAGGCCATAGCCCTGATCCTGGGCGCAGGCGGTATTCCCGTTCTGGCCCATCCGCCCCTCTACCATATGGGCAGCGACCGGCTGGACAAACTCGTTTCTTCCTTAAAAGAAGCAGGACTCATGGGCATCGAGGCCATCTATTGCAGCTACACCAGCCAGGACGAACGGGACATGCGCAGGCTGGCCGACCGCTACGACCTGCTGCTCAGTGGCGGCTCCGACTTTCACGGCGCCAACAAGCCCGGACTGGATCTGGGCACCGGCTACGGGAAACTTTTCGTACCGGAAGAATTTCTGGAAAAGATAAAAGATAAGCGAAAGGAACGGAGTACCCTATGAAACTTCTGTTTACGGATCTGGATGGAACCTTATTGAACAATAACAGCCTGGTATCTCCCGGCACCAGAGCTTTTCTGGACGAATTTCTGGCGGCCGGCAACAGACTGATCCTCTCTTCCGGCCGCCCCACGGACAGCGTTCTGGAAGTAAAAGACAATGCCGGGCTGACCCAGCCCGGCATTCTGTTAAGTTGTTATAACGGCGCACAGGTCTATGACTGCGACAGCCGGCGTGCCATTATGGAAAAGAGGATGCCTCTCTCCTATGTGTCCTGTCTGCAGGAACAGGCTGCCAGACATCACTTACATATCCAGACCTATCAGGAACACGCTGTAGTCTCTCCTGCTGACGATGAGGAGATACGCTTTTACCGCACCAGGATCCATGTACCCCTGGTAGTCTCCCCCGTGCTGACAGACGTCCTCACCGACGGACCTTACAAAATGCTTGCCGCCGATCTCCACGATCACAATAAGCTGGAAGCCTTCCGGCTGGCCATCTCCGACTGGGCCGAAGGCAGGATCCAGACCATCTATTCCAACGACAAATATCTGGAGCTTTTCCGGCTGGATGCAGGCAAGGGAAACGCACTGCGCTTCGTCTGTGAATATTTAGGCGTACCGCTGTCAGATGCCTACGCCGCCGGAGACGCGGAGAACGATATCTCCATGCTGCAGGCCGCAGGCTGCGGCATAGCCATGCGAAACGCCCCCGATCCGGTAAAAGAAGCTGCGGATGTGGTCACCCGCTCCGACAACGATCAGGACGGGCTGGCAGAGACGATGCGCCGGCTGCTGTAGGCTTACCGTTATCCTGTAACCCAGTCCCTTTCTGCTTTCTGCTTTGTCGCCCTGTTCACGGCCTCAGCTGCTCATATCGCTCCAGATCACGGAATGTCAGGCGGGCCCCGTTTTCCGCTTTGACAACAGAGATGCCGACCAGTACACTGCTTCCTGTATCAGGCTGGAACATCCAGACGTTCCAGCCCATGGCGCTGCCGTCCTGCGCTATCGCCCCGCCCTGCCCGTAAAGTGCGGTGCAGTCAGCGACCACCTGGTCATAGGATCTGCCGGACAGAATATATTTCATTTCGACCAGCTGATCTTCCATAAAATTGAGCGTCGCCAGCTCAACAGGACTGCCGTAGACTTCCCATTCTCCCTCATAAAACTGGTAGGGACAGCCGTCGCTGTTCTGGCCGCTCTTTGTCAGCGTCAACGGCAATTCCTGTCCTTCCTCGGCTTCTTTCGTCTCATCAGGACTCATTCCCCAGACAAACCCCCGCATGTCAAGATATGTTTCATGAGGAACTGCAATCCGGATGACATCCTCATTCACGCCTGTCACCGGAAAATAGCCAAGCGCAACATCCCCTCCCATAACCCATTGATACGAGGAATCGTACTGTATGGACGGGCTGCCGTATTTGGCGCTCAGATTTTTCAGAAGCGCTTTGCCGTTTGCATCCTGTTCTGCATCCAGCGTGTAACGGACCTGATACAATCCCTCTGCATCAAAGTATGCCGTCAGATTCCTGATCTCTCTTCCGTAAAGGGACTGTGCTTCTATGATACTTCCGGCCTCCTTCCCATAAGCATCGCCCACGGGGACATACTCGGCCAGCAGCATTCCTTCTGCATCATAGGCTGTATTGTTTTCTTTCATGCCGCCCGCCGTTAAGATTGCCCGAATCTCTTCCAATGACATGCCGAATGCCATCCCGCCAAGGTCCTTTGAATCCAGAACGATCTCCGGCTCCTCTTCCTCTGCCGCATCCCTGTCCCCCGGCGTGTCTGTACCCTTTTTTTCAAACAGGCCGGAGGAGATCAGAAACAGAACGGTGCATACTGCCGCTGCAAGAAGAAATAACCGCCTGTGCCCCCACAGCGCTGCCATAAAACGCGCTGCGCCGGACTGTACTGCCGATAAGGGCAATGCAGCAGACTGCGGTTCCTCAGCGCGCTGCTTTTGACCTGCCTCTTCGTCTGGCAAAAGCGCGATCATCTCTTCCTCCTCCACATGCGGGGCGACGGCACTTTCCGGACGATCGGAAGATGCTTCCCTGCTGCTCTCGATCCCCTTTGCCCGGAACAGTTTTTCGTAAAACTCTTCCTCCTGTGCATAGGCATACTTATGAATGGCCTGAAGACGGTTAGATCTCATGCTGATGCCGTCCGGCAGAGTCACATTGGACAGATACACCAGCAGTCGTTTTTTCTCTTTGTCCCGGGCAAAACTGAGTTCATCCAGACAGTTGGTCGATTTCAGATATTCCTTTGTGATAAATGCGATGAAATAATCGCAGGATGCAACCCGCTCCGCAATATTATCAGCCCACTCCGTTCCAGGATCAATGCCTCTGTCATACCATATCCGATATCCTTCCGCCTGCATCCTTTCGATGATCCTGTAGACCTCCGTCTCGTTCCGATGGGCATAGCTGATAAAAATATATGGTTCTCTTCCACAGTATGGCCGCACGCTTGAACTTGTAGGCGCCATAGTTCTCCCTCCCGTTATTAGTTCCGGTGCACAGGATCTGTACGCCGGAACCAATGTTTACTTTTTTAAAGATGAATACCGCATGCGGCCCGCCAGACGGCAGGCCGGCATGATAAAGATTTACTTCGGCACATACAGGACAGTCGTCGGCTCAACCGGATCCGGCTGCAGTACTGTCTGCGCCCAGTCCACAGTAATCGTCACACTGCCCACTTTCCCTGAATCATCATAGTCATAAGTCTGACTGACAGAATCATAAATCTGCTGCATGGTCATATAATCATTTCCAAAGTAGCGTGCCGTATCGACCCGCGCTGCCACCCTGCTCATATCATCATAATAATACTCTGTCGCAGATTCCACTCCGTTGTCCTGATTGCTTATTTCGTGTCTTTTGATCAGCCGCCCTTCACCGTCATAGCTGTATTCCGTATACCATCTTGCTCCGACTGCTTCCCGGCTCTGTCCCTTCGGATATTCGTAATAATCGTACCGGGTCATCCGGCCTGCACTGTCGTATGTATAGACATAGTCATATGACGCGTAATCATTGTACAGATGGACCAGTGTCAGATTCCCGTCAGAATCCTGTTCTGTTTCAATCTGGCAGATCACATCTTCATGGGATACTGACATATCAATCGACCAGCCCGGATCATTGGATATCTTTTTTTCTCCTGTAAGCTCGCCGCCGACAATTACATTGACTGCCAGATCATTTCCCTTCATCCTGCCTTCAAATTTCTGTGTCCCATGCCCTACATTAACGATATATCCCACATCGCCTGCGCCCTCTATATCACTTGTATCGCCTGAATACAACTTTGCTAAATACAGTTCACCAATATAGTAGAAAGCCTCCAGCAAACCATACTCTGCTTCCGATTCCGCAGCCTCCTCCAGCTTCATTGCCGTCAGTTCATACACTGCTTCCGAAGCTTCTGTCGGTTCGTCAAAAACAAGCCTGACCGGCATTTTATCTGTCAGTTCATCATTACACGCCTTCGCCGTTTCCTCGTCAAATCCAAGCTCATGTATGAAAAAGGAGTACAGATCCGCACTGATCTCACAGCCTGTCACCAAACCGTCTTCCTTTTCATATTCCATTGTAAACCACAGTTCAAAATCCTCTCCTGACCCGGCCATAAAACTTCCCTGTACGCTCGTGAGCAGTCCATCCTCATCACAGACATAGGATACCTGTTCCTGACCGTCCTCCAGATCCATCTCCCCCGAAGACAGCTTTTCCAGATAGATATTACATAAATCATGAAAAGCTATGGGGAAAATGTAATCCCCGTATGTTAATCCGCCCGACCAGATGAGTTTGTTGTGAACAGCCTCTATCACCGCTTCAGGATCCGGTTCCATCGGACTGTCAAACACAAACTCCATCGGCATTTTTCCCATCAGGTACTCATTGGTCTGACTCGCCTCACTCTCTGTAATCTCATACTCACTCACGAGAAAAGCTGCTACATCGGCGCTGATCTTACAGGCCGTTACGAAACCGTCCTTCTTTTCATACTCCATTGTAAGCCATGATTCTGCAATTTCACCCCACTCATTCTGCAGGCTGATCTTCACGTCTGTCAGCAGTCCATCCTCATCGCAGGACACCTCCGGACCGCCCGCTTCCGTCGCCTCAAGATCAAGAGGGAGCACCCTGTATTCATCATAAAAACCGTTCCCGAAATCGTCATAAGAAATTTGCGGCACATTGACGATGACGAAATCCCCATCCACTGCCTGTCTGCCCTCCGAGCCGGCTTCTTCCGGCGCACCCATAAGAGCTTCGGTATCGTCACTTTCCAATGCTCCGCTAAGATCCACGGAATCACCTCCTCCCGACAGACCCGAAAAATCTACGGCATCCCCACCGGCCGCCTCTCCGGAAGCGCTTTCTGCTTTCCCGCAGCCTGTCATGCCGCAGACCAAAGCTGCCGCCAGCAGCGCCGCCATAACTTTCTTTCCCATTCTCTTTCCTGTGATCATCTATAATTAACCTCCTTAACCCGTCTAAAAGCATATTGTCCGCATTTCGCTGTTTTTGGCACCCAGATACACAGGCTGGTACATTCGTCAAACGCACCATATCCTATCGTCTCCACAGAATTCGGCAGCGTCAGCTCTTCCAGACTGGTACAGGAAATGAACGTCCCCTGTTCTATAACGGTCACACCATCGGGAATCTCGATTTCCTTCAGGGAAACATCCGCTACAAACGCACCGACCCCTATCTCTGTCAGGGTGCTGGGCAGAGACACCGATACAAGATTTTGGCTAAAGGACAACGCATTTTTCTCAATGCTCCGGACTCCTTCCGGAATGGCAAGGCTTACCAGACTGTCGCAGCCGTCAAAAGCGCATTCCCCCAATGCGACAAGGGAACAGTCATTGATCTCCTTTGGCAGCGTCAGTTCCGTCAGGTTGAATCCCTCTACCGTTCCCACCGCTTTTGCCTCGCCGTTGCCGATCTCATATAAGACACCGTCCACTTCGTACAATCCGGTGGCGGGATCACAGTCTGCAAAGACGGATTTGCCTTCGATGATTTCCTTCGGCCCTGTATTTGCAACCGTGTCCGCCTCGACCGCCTCCACTTTGCCTACATAGCCTATGGATTCCGGACGTTCCGCTACAGGCTGCCCTGATACAATGGAACCGCGCCATCCCATGATCACCCAGAGCAGCATGTTCTCATAATCGTGGGTGGAACTCAGCCCCCATGTGAAGATGGGGTCTCCCTGCTGAATATTCCCCATGCTGCAGCCGGATGCCGCCAGCCCTTTACTCTTCAATACATCCACCAGGGAATCCCAATTCTGGTCCGCCTTGACAAAAGAAGTGAAATTCGTGCGGGTGTCAAAAGGAATGTATCCGTTGCCCTGGGAGTCCACATCGGCATAGAAACTCAACTCAGTCCGGACAGTGTCACAATCGCCCTCTGCCATCCTCAGCAACATATTGGAAAGTGTGTAATAATAAAGCGTCCCGTCGTCGCTCAGATTCCCCCAGAACCCACGGTTGGACTGATATTTGACCTGTTCAAGGATCAGGCCTCCCGCCAGTTCGACCAGATTCAGCTTCGATACCAGACTGTTTCCATAGACAGGGGAAACTTCAATGATCCCGGCCATCGGCCTGGTGATCGCCAGGTGATCCAGCCTGCTGTTATTGTCCGCCTCATTCCGGATATAGGTCTTTACCTGGCCAAATACGCCGCTCATCCTCTCCGCCGCGGCCTGTTCGTTGTCTTCCTTCACCAGATTGTAGGTGTTCTCCAATTCTTCATATAAGAGCTTCACCATGTCCGTATTGGAAATGTTGACATGTACCAGTGTGCCATATTCATCCTCTTCGGTTGTGATCTCGCACTGATAATTAAGAAAAGTCATGTACCACAGCAGCCCGTCGTATTCATTCCACATATCTACATCCAGATTGACGCCGCTGAGGGTCGAAACAGAATTATGACAGTAAAAATACTGTGCCATCTCCAGTTCCTTTTCAGGCCTTCCGTTCAGAACATAAATATCAGAGAGCACATAAGAATAGGCTTCCCGAAGCCTCTCATAAGGATATGCATCGTCAAAGTTATATGTTACCATGGAAAGCCAGTTGTAGTGTATGTCCGGATAAAGACCATGGCCGTCAATAGAAACGTAGGGCACATCCTCATAAAACGGGATCAGATTTACAAAATCATGATAGTATGCCGCCTGCACGTCATTTTTGATCTCAAGATCCCATTCCTGCATTCCGGTCATTTCCGCTTCATTCAGTCCCCGTTTATCGGATTTGCCGCAGGAAACAGCACTCGCCGCCATGATCACTGCGAGCAGTATGGATAATATTCTTTTTTTCAACTTCTGGATCTCCTCCTTTAAATTTTAGTTGTTCTTTTTATGTCAAAGGCACGATGCCTCCGGCATATATGTCTTCTCAAAAATATCTTCCCTCACTATGTACACATCCCCCGGATTGTCAACTCTGCTTACCAGCCAGTCCCCGGGAACACCGAGCAGATAGCTGTCGCTCCATGACACAAATACTTTGGTCCGACGGCTGATCTGACGCGCATGGACAACGGCTCCGTCCTTCGGTATGCAGGTTCTGGCAAAATCCTTCAAATTTTTCCCTGTCCCGGCTTCTCCGGTAAGCCCCGCCGCTTTCACGGCTTCATGCACGGTCGGCGCATACTCTCCCTGGAACTGGTAAGGCGTATCCACCGGGTCATTGTGCGCCAAAAAGTACGCCTCATCGTTCTTATAGACTTCCGATTCTATGCCGATCATAAAATAAGTATCCTTCTGAATGGTAAAGGGAATATCCCCTTCCAGCATGCGGACTTCCACTTTGGTTCCGACAGGATACAGGTCCGCAGCCCGCACATATCCGATCGGCAGCCGCTTTTTCTGATAAACCGGTTCTCCCGACAGATCAGGAACATCTTCCGAACCTGCGTGGATATATTCCTGTTCCCGGAAATAGCGTTCCATCCGTTTTGCAAGCAGATGGCATACACTGCTGCCCGGCTGTTCCTGATCCCATGAACCATACAGATCCACGCATACCTGATGCAGAAGATCCTCCCGCAGAAAACCGCCTGATTTCCAGATATGTCCGCCGGCTGACCCCACCCCCTGGGCAATATATGCGGCAAGCTCATCCGCACGGGTTTCCCTGACACAGCTGCGGACGGAAAGTTTTGCGCCGCCGTCCAACATGCAGCAGACGACACAGACATCTACCGATTCCGCCTCGATCAGGATATCACTGATAACGCCCAGAATATTCGGGTCGCACCGCTTGGCCTGTGCAATGGCGAAACGGTCATCCGGATGGTACTCGTAGCCCGCCAGGGCCTCTCCGGCAATCCGCAGTTCGTCCAGAGACAGATTATTGTTCTGAAACAGGAAAAGGCTCGTCTTGTTGCACCGAAACTCCAGCGCATCCCTTAAGTCCTTATCCTTTGGGTGACAAAGTTCCTGCAGTTTCCCGGTATCCATGAACAATCCATAATACAATGCGGTGGCGAGCTTTTCATCTGCGCCCACATCAAAGCCTTCCTCGCAGAGCATATCCCAGACAATGGTGGCACAGGCGCCGTAATTGTCACGGACTTCCCCCATGGCCGGAAGCTCCTCCATGCGCGCCTTGTGGTGGTCGATGACCGCAACTGTCCCGCCCGGAAAGCGTTGGACGTTTTTCTCCCCGTATCTGCAGTCCACTGTCAAAAGCAGTTCCGGCTCCTCAAGCTCCCTCACATATTCAATGGGAATATCCAACATCTCTACCATCAGCGTCAGATTACTCTTCTTTACCGGCTCCCTGCCGCCGTAAATCAGCCTGGCCTGTCTGCCGTTGGCCCGCAGATAAGAATAGATGCCATAACCGCTGGCAATGGCATCCGCATCCGGGTTGTCGTGGCATTGGATGACAATATGGTTAAATTCCAGCAATTCATTCAATTTCATAATAATGACCATGCCCTTTCAACAGTCCGCAGACCTGCGCCCCTGTCAGCTTCCGCAGGACGCTTCAAGGGACAGGGCGCAAATCTGCTCAATATCTGACGCTTCCGCTGATATCGGATATCTCAACAAGGGAGGCGTCAAAGGGATTCATTTTGTGGAACGAGTCGCTAAAGTCAAAGGACATTCCGGCAAGGTTCCACAGGCTCTTACTGGCGTCATTGTCTTCAACGGCGATCATATAAGCCCCCACTCCCTGAGAAGAATCATATTCGATCGTTGCCGACTGGAGCTTAAATTCATGGAGATCGCTGTCCACAAGGCCAAGCCCATAGTATGTCTGATGAAGATTTATGTAGAAGCTGCATTCACTTGCCAGGTTCGGATAGCGCGGCGCAATATAGATATATACGGGCGTTGCATAGTCATTATAGGTATTGACATCATAATTCGGTGTAATGCTTCCGCCGAACATGTCCCAGTTTATGTTGTAACCGGTCTGTGTCGTGACCGTTCCCTCGCCGTAATTCGTACTTGTGCCCACGGCAAACTCCATGGCAAACAACTCCCAGAAATTTTCCGCTGTTACCGCCATATTCAGACTTCCCACTTCATCATAAGCCTGGCTGAGCTGGTCGAACAATGTTACGTACTTCTTCTCGCTGTCGTCCAGGCTGTTATATGCCGTCACTGCATCTTTCAGCGTACTCGCCTCGGCATATGGATTGGAATAGTCGATCACGCCAATCAGCGTATCTACCTGTGCCGCTGCCTGTCTGCGCTGGGCGATCAACGCTTCCACTTCCTGATATGCACGGATCAGCGTTTCGCGATTTGAGACCTTTCTCTGGGCAGCATTGGACAATGCATTGTATTCTTCATAAAGCCCTGCAATTTCATCCTCATCGGCATACGACGACGAAATATTGAAGATAGCGTTCTCAAGCTCTCCGATTCTGCGGTTTTCCTTTACCACCCTTCCCGCCATGACTGCCACGACAGCTGCGGCGACAATGATACCTGCCATCGTCAGCTTCTTTTTATCCTTCTTCAAATTGACCAGCGGGTTTAAAATCCTGTTTTGTCCACCTGCTCTGAATCTGGCCGTAAACGGTTTTCCTGCTGCGGCAGCTGCCTTCGCCGGAGCCGGCTCCTCTGTCCGGGCTTCCTCCTCATCCTGTTGTACCTTTTCAGGCATATTGTTCTCTGCGGCACTGCTCTGTTCCTTCATCAGCACTGCCGTCGCTTTTCCGCAGTTGCTGCAAAATCCGGCGCTCTCCGGAAGCTCTGTTCCACAATAGCCACAAAACATCTTTTTCTCCTTTCCCGTATCCTTCTTTATCCACAGAACTGCCACTGTCAGATCAATTCACCATGCAGTGTCTTCCTCTGTTACAGAGATTGCACATTAAGGTAATACCATTTCCTTTTATATTTAAAAGCATACCCGCTTGTTAAGATGTCGCCTGCACTGCCGTCAGACAGATCAACCAGCCTGTGATCTATGACGGCTGCGGCTGAAATCTTAATGTCAACGTTGTATTTATCGCACATCGCCTGCTCCACTTCTTTCTCTTCATCCTTCCCGAGCATGGTATGTCCCGTGGCTTCGAATTTAAAAGTGCCGGCATTCGGATATATAGCGATATCATCCTCATAATTCTTTTGCAGCGTCTCTTTTAATCTGGCTTCGCCGCCTTCATATTCTATGACAAAGTCAGGCTCAGCCTGAAGCGTCAGATCAAAATCGTGCAGACAAAACCCTGTCATCCAGGCATCAAATGCCTCCTCCGGAGAAGAAAGTCCCGCTCCGGCCCCGCTTCCGCCGCCTTTCAACAGCATAATAAGCGCTAGTACAACAGCCACAGCTCCGATGATGATTACTTTCTTTTTGCCGGGTTTTACCTTCAGCTTGTTTGCTATTTTGCCGATCACAGGTTTTGTCGATTCCAGTTTCTCTCCCATTTTGTCGACCACAGGTTTTGCTGATTCCAGCTTCTCTCCCATTTTGTCGATCATTGGCCTGGCTGATTCCAGTTTCTCTCCCATTTTGTCAATCATTGGCCTGGCTGATTCCAGTTTCTCTCCCATTTTGCCGATCATTGGTTTTGCTGATTCCAGTTTCTTTCCTATTTCATTCATCACAGGCTTTACAGCCACCGTCTTTTCCTGCACAACGGACTTTTTCGGTTCGGGGTTCTCTGACACAGGGTTCCCCGGCTCGGCATTCTTCGGTTCGGCATTCTCCGACTCAGCATTCTCTGGCATTGGGGTCTTTGGCTCAGCATTCTCCTGCACAGTATTCTTCGGCCCGGCATTCTCCGGCATTGGGTTCTTCGGCTCAGCATTCTCCAACACGGGGTTCTCCAGCACAGTATTCTTCGGCTCGGCATTCTCCAGCTCAGGACTTTTCCCCAGGGGATTCCCACAGCGAATGCAAAACCTGGCTCCCTCCGGAAGCTCAGCTCCGCACTTTATGCAAAACATACATTCTCCCTCCTCCTATGTAAATCACACTATAAAAGTGTATACTAATGATAAACAGACAGGCTCTGCCCTTTGTATCTTTCGCAGAATAGACCCATCTGCGAAAATCCCGCGCTTTCTCTGTAACCTTGACGTATTTCAGATGGCCTGACCACAAATCTGACCATAAAAATCCGAAAGGCTGCCAATCTGTCTCCTTTTCGAATCCATGGTCGGATGTACATATCGGTTCAACGTGATCTTTACATCGGAATGTCCCAGAAGTTCGCTCAGCGCTTTCACATCCATGCCGTTCTCCACACAGTTTGTGGCGAATGTGTGCCGCAGTGTATGGAAATTCCTGTTGTCAATTCCGGCTTTATGCAGGAGCTTTTTGAACTGATACTGCATCGTTCTGGACTCCAGCGGTTTCTTTTGTCCAAACACATAGGGTTGTTCTCCTTTGAGACGGGAAAGAAGTTCCAGAAGTTCCGGTGTCAACGGAATCGTTCTTCTGGAACTTTCACTTTTGGGGGCTGTTTCCATCAAAATGGTCTTTGTTATGTGTCCCGGCACGGCAATCCTCTGTACAGTTCGGTTTACTGTCAGGCTCATGTCCTCAAAATCGATATCCGTCCATCGAAGGGCGCACAGCTCCCCAAGCCTGAGTCCTGCATACAGACACAGGCGCACCGCAATCATGAATTTATTGTCCATCATTCCATGGGTACAGGCAAAGAATCTTGCCTGTTCCGCCATGGAAAATGTTCTTGGTGCTTTTGGCTTTGCCTTTGCCGGAGGTCTTTCCAACACAGGTATCCCGACGGAATAATTCCCATTGGCAAAAGAAATGATCTGATTGGTAACACAGATAATACTTTTCTGCAGACTCTCAGATACCCTTCCCTCCGATAAGTGGTCAGAAATCTTTTTCCTTACTTCCTGTACCGTATCAGGCGAAAGCCTGCATGAACCAACAGTACCGGCAAGATGTGTTCGGTAAATAGTGTCATATTTTATGTAAGTCGAATATTTTCTCCGACTGGAAATTTCTGCAAGCCACTCCGCGGCAGCCTGTGAAAACAGGATTCTTCCACAGATTCCGTCCGCATTTTTCCGATTGATGCACCCAACTTCACTTTTCTCTGTGTCATGACAGACAAGACCAAGCCTGGCCCGGGAGAGTTTTTCCTTTGTTTCTACGTAATCTTTTCCATACACAGAGCGATAGATATACTTTCCCCTTTTTTCATCAAAAGTTTTATAGCGCCCTTCCCACCTGCCATCTTTCCGTTTTCTGATATTTTCTCCGTGCCTTGCCATTTCTGATTTCCTCCTGTTACCTGACTGCTGTTTTTACCACAAAATTGACCCTAAAATATTTTTTCTCCGCTGACATTTCCGGCTGACTTTCTCCATGGTATACTGCTTTGCGTATTAAATAGCAAAAAGTTCTTTTCTTTGTTGCAATTTCCCCCATGAACAGCGTATAATATTATCGTCAATGGGTAGGTTGTTCGCCCTGTTTTTCGCAGATGGGTCTATTCTGCGATTTATATTGTCGATATTCCGTGTTTTACCCTGCCAGGACAGCCGAGTGAATGGCCAGGCCGCGCCACAACCAATAACAGCGGCACGCCGTTCCTGTATAAATACATTGCCCTGGAATGGCAAAAATGAAGATTTCCCATTTTAGCCATTCCAGGGCAATGTATTTATTATGCCTTTTATTACGCTTGCTATATAGCAAAGCAGCATCTGGCCGGAAAGGCCCTGCACAAAAAATAATCCCCAAAGTAAAATGCAGCTGTAAAGACCCCGGTCACAATCCACAGTCTTTACAGCTGCACCGCCTCAAGTCACAGCACACGCTTCCACATCATTCTTCCACTTCCGCATGCTACATCTCCAGCATAAACACACTCCTGTTCTCCGCAGGAAAGAATGCATTATCCCTCCACGATCAGGTATCTTCCGTCACCGATCTCGAATACTTCCTCCGATTCCAGTATGCTGTCCTCATCGACACCTTCAAGATCCACACCTTCCTCGTCGAAGAACTCCCACACCTCCCTGACGGAATCCACCACCACCGCCATACAGTCTTCCAGAAACGCTTCCGCCTCCTCCGGCGTCTCTGCTACCGGCTCCGGATAAAGCTGCGACTGGTTATCCAAAAAACACTGCAGTACCTTCTCATCAAACATAAGTTTCTCCTTTCCTGGTTCCCCGGCCAATGATTGCTTCCTTACTGCCACAGGCCCCGTTTCTTTAGCTCCTGACAGACCCTTCCCACGGGCAGTCCCACCACGTTGTTGTAATCGCCGCAAATGCCCTGCACATAGGCCGCGCACAGCCCCTGGATCGCATACGCCCCGGCCTTGTCCATCGGCTCTCCGCTGTCCACATACTTCTTGATGTCCTCCGCCGACATGGAGTACATCGTCACATCCGTACACTCGCTGAAAGTGGCATACATGGCCGACATATCCTTATACTTCCAGGCCAGTGTCACACCCGTATAGACCTGATGGCTGCCGCCCTGCAGCTTCTCAAGCATCCTGACTGCATCCGCCTGATCCGCCGGCTTGCCCAGGATCTCACCCCAGCAGGATACCACCGTATCCGCTCCGATCACCACGAAATCCTCCCTGCCCTCCGCAGCCAGTTTCCCGCACACATCCACCGCTTTCTGGTAAGACAGTTCCTCCACCACCTCATGCGGCTCCTTCTTCGTGCTCTTTTCTTCCACCGTACTTGGCATGGTCTTAAAAGAAATGCCCACCTGCCGCAGCAGTTCCTTCCTGCGCGGCGATGCCGATGCCAGATATATTTTCATAGGTTTATTTCCTTTCTCTAAAGATCGATCACTGTTATCTTGTACCGCAGTCTGTTTTCCTATGCGCAAATGCTATACGACCGCTTCGATCAATGTCTTTCCGTCCACCTTCAACTCGTGAACGCCAACCTGCTTTTTCTGATTAAAATTGAAGCTGAGCATATATCCGGTATCCAGTCCATAATCTTCAAGATAATTCATAAGCTGGTGTTCTCCGCGCAGGTTGTACTCATTCCCCCTCCATATTTTGGTCTCTATCACAAACTGTTCTCCACGGTAATCCACAACAATATCTGTCCTTCCGAGACTGCGGGTTCGCGCTTCAACATAATAGTTGCCGGTACCGTTGATGATCGGGCGCAGATAGAGCAGGAAATACCGCCGTCCTTCTTCCTCCAGAAATGTCTCTCTGCACTCGCCATACAGCTCCTGAAAATGCTGCACAAACTTTGTCAATACCCATCGCATATCCAGATGTCCATCCTTCACAAACATATCCCGGTCCTGCAGAGATGCCCTGTACATATCAGAGGCATGCAGTTCATCCAGTGACAGGAAGTGATTATACAGGAGTGTATCAAAAATACGATTTGCCGGTATCACTTTTCCATCTGCATTTTTGACAAAGCCAAACATCATCGCGAGACTGATCGCCGGATTCATCGGATTATAGGTGATTGTTTTCCCGAAGAACAGTAATTCCCCAAGCATCTGTTCCAGCTCCGGATAATCTGTCAGTTTCCCGATCAGAGACTCAAACAGAGGATTTGTTTCCAAAAGGAGCATGCGCACTGCTTCCAGAAATCCTTCTTTTGTCCATGCGGTTTCCGGGTCTGTCTTTTCGTCCATCAACTTACACAGACGTGATACGAGAAAAGGATAGCCGGATGTATAACGATAAAGAAGCCCTGCCATCTCTTCCGGATCCATTCCCACAGCATGATCCGCTTCATATTCCCGCAGCATCCCCTCGATCCCCTTCCGGGACAGACTCATGTTAATATCAAAATCTGCCGCAATATTCCACGGACTGTTCGTCTTATGATCATCCTCCGGACGTATTTTTCTTTTCAGATTCTTGATATCATAGACGCCGGCAAGGATAACGGACTGAAAAGTGGTCGTTCCCTTTGCTTCCCTTTCAAGATAATAATTTCGCAGCTGGGCAAGGAAATCAAGAAATACTTGATCATTGGAAGCGCTGTCCACTTCGTCTATGATTAAAACAACTGGTTTTTCACTGCATCCACACAGATTCACCAGACACTCAAATAATTCTAAAAGGTTAAATTTTTCCTCATTCTCTTCCACTTTTTCCTGCATTTGCTGCATGATCCCGGAGACGCCGGCCATCTGTTCCGCGCAATGCCGCTTCAATTCCCTGAGCAGAATGCGCAGGAATGACAGGGAAAATATATTTTCGCTCTGAAAGCATGCGCTGCCAAGCATCTGAAAATCAAGGCTGATCACCAGATAATCCTGCTGCAGATTCTTTGCCAGCGCCGTCAGAGTCGTTGTCTTTCCATATTGTCTGGCACAGTTGATCATAAAATAGGAGCCATCATCAACCATATCACGTATCCTGTTAATCCGCTCTGACAGATCTACCATATAATGTTTTTCAGGCACGCAGATACCCGTCACATTAAATCTTCTGGCCATTCTACAGCCCCTTTCCATTTCGCAGATTATTCCCCTGTTTCTATCCGCTTTTACCTGCCCTTATCTTATCATGACTCTCTTGCCGGACGCAACTTTTTTACAGCCCAGACTTGACAACCCGCACCAAAAGATGCAAAATATAATTTATATATTTAACTACAGAATCAGTTTGTATCATTTGCACTTCTTATGATTCTTGTGCGGCAATCGCCGGATTCTATCATCACATCACAAAGGAGACACGTCTATGACAAAAAACAAAGCAAAAAATCCCACATCCATTTCCCTCACTTCCATGCTGGAGAACGCTTACGGAAAAATTCCTTATAACATGACCAACGATTACATGTTCCGTGCTGTCCTGCAGTCCAACAATAAAGTCCTGCGCGGCCTGATCTGCTCCCTGCTCCATCTAAAGGAAACCGAGGTCTATTCTGTTGAGATCACCAATCCTGTTATTCTGGGTGAAGCTGTCCATGACAAGGAGATCCGTCTCGATATCAGCCTCAAATTAAATAACAAAAGTGTCATAAATCTGGAAATGCAGATTGCAAATAAGCTGAACTGGACGAACCGTTCCCTTCTCTACCTGAGTCGCTCTTTTGACAACCTGCACCACGGACAGGATTATCTCGATATCCATTCAGCGATCCATATCGGCTTTCTGGATTACACCCTGTTCCCGGAACATCCGGAATTCTATGCCACCTACAAGATGTCAAATATGAAAAATCATCATATCTATAGTGACAATTTCGTACTAAGTGTGGTAGACTTAACCTGTATAGACTTGGCAACAGAAGAAGACAGACTCTATCACATCAACGACTGGGCCCGCTTATTCAAGGCTACTACCTGGGAGGAGGTCAAAAAAATGGCGCAACAGAACGAATATCTACAGGAAGCATCCCGCAGTATCTTCCAGTTTAATACGGACGAGCAGATGCGTAAACTATGCCGTGACCGGGTGGAATATTATCAGGATCTCCGCAACTATGAGAGATATATCAAACAGCAGGATTCTGTCATCGCAAAACTCACTGTTGAGAAAGACGCTGCCATCGCAGAACTCACCGCTGAGAAAGACGCCACCATCGCAGAACTCACCGCTGAGAGAGACGCCACCATCGCAGAACTCACCGCTGAGAGAGACGCCGCCATCGCCGCCCTCCAGTCACAGATCCAGTCCCTGACCGATCAGCTGCAGAACTCACCTGCGAACAGGGAACCAGCTGAGAAATAATCCCATAAAGCAGTCGAATACCCCGCAGCAGGCTGCCGGGTATTCACCCTTCGCGGCATGCGCCAAATACCCGTGCAGGCACGGCATCTGGCGCATGATCTCAACGCGCTCTTCTGCATCATTCCTCCACTTCTTCGTGATGCATCTCCGGAATGAACACTCTCTGGTTTCCCACTTCCTTTTCGGCTTTGGCCGCCGCTTTCGCCTGATGGCAGAAATGCAGCTGCGCATTGAATGCCTCCCGGCCCCGCATATCCACCTTCTCATAGCTGCCGTCCGGCTGCAGCATCGACGCTTTCACATTATCCCGCATCTGGCAGTCCAGTATATCCTGCAGCTTCTCCTGCAGACAGGGTTTCTCCACCGGAAAAAGAATCTCCACACGACGGTCCAGATTCCGCGGCATCCAGTCCGCGCTGGCGCAGTAGTACTCCGGCTTACCGTCATTCTCAAAGTAGAAGATCCGGGCGTGCTCCAGATAATTGCCCACGATGGAGCGCACCGTAATATTCTCACTGACACCGGGAATGCCCACTTTCAGACAGCAGATACCCCTAATGATCAGATCGATCTTCACACCCGCTGCACTGGCCGCATACAAAGACTCTATGATCACCTTATCACACAGAGAATTCATCTTTGCGATGATATGTGCCTCCCGTCCCTGCTGTGCATAGGCCTTCTCCCTGTCGATCAGCCGCAGGAACCGGTCTTTGAGCCAGAGTGGCGCCACTGACAGCTTATTCCAGCTGCGCGGCTCGGAATAGCCGGAGAGCATGTTGAACACAGCCGTGGCATCCTCCCCGATCGCCTCCGAACAGGTGAAAAGGCCTACATCCGTATATAATTTCGCGGTGGAATCATTATAGTTGCCCGTTCCCAGATGCACATACCTGCGGATACCATTCTCCTCCCGCCGCACCACCAGCGTGATCTTGCTGTGCGTCTTTAACCCCACCAGACCGTAGATCACATGGCAGCCTGCCTTCTCCAGCTTCTTCGCCCAGACGATATTGTTCTCCTCGTCAAACCTTGCCTTAAGCTCCACCAGCACGGACACCTGCTTCCCGTTCTCCGCCGCCTGCTCCAGCGCCGCGACGATGGGAGAATTGCCGCTGACACGGTAGAGTGTCTGTTTGATGGCCAGCACATCCGGATCCTTGGCCGCCTGTCTGACAAAGCGCACCACCGGCTCAAAGGTCTGGTACGGATGGTGCATCAGGATATCGCCTTCCCGGATCTTCTCGAACACGTCCGCCTCCTCCGGCAGCTCCGGCACCGGCTGGGGCCTGGAATAGCTGTCCTCTTTCAGGTGGTCGAAGCCTTTCATCCCATACATTTTCATCAAAAAAGTAAGATCGAGAGGCCCGTTTATCGAATAGATATCCTCCTTCTCAATGGAAAGCTCATTCTGGATCAGCTTTAACAGCTTCTTATCAATGCCGTCCTCCACTTCCAGACGGATGACCTGCCCCCATTTCCGCTTCTTTAACTGTTTCTCGATCTCCTGCAGCAGATCTTCGGCCCCCTCCTCCTCGATGCCCAGATCCGCATTTCTCATGATGCGGAAGGGGAAGGAGCAGATAATATCATAATTGAGGAACAGCTTCTGGATATTGCGCTCGATCACTTCTTCGAGAAGAATAACACGTGTCTGCTTACCGCCCGGAATCGTCACGATCCGCGACAGGACGCTGGGCACCTGCACCATGGCGAACTCCGTCTCCCCCTCGCCGTTTTTCTTCTTCACCAGCGCACCCAGATTCAGGGATTTATTGCGGATCAGCGGAAAAGGCCTGGAAGAGTCCACCGCCATGGGTGTCAGCACCGGATAAACATTGTCCGCGAAATACCGGTCCACATAGACGCCGTCCTCTTTATCCAGCTCCTCATGATGTCTGACAATGTGCAGTCCCTCCTCCAGCAGTCTGGGAAGCAGTGAACGGTTATAGACCGAATACTGCTGCTCTACCAGTCTGTGTGTCTCCTCATTCACGCAGGACAACTGCACATCCACGGTCATACCCGCGATATCCTTCTTCTTATATCCCGCATGTACCATATCTTTCAGGGAGGCCACCCGCACCATAAAAAACTCATCCAGATTGGAGGCCGTGATGCTCAGGAATTTCAGCCGTTCAAAGAGCGGATTCTTCTTATCCTTCGCCTCACTCAATACCCTTTTGTTAAAAAGGAGCCAGCTCAGCTCCCTGTTTGTATAAAATTCGTCCTTCGAAAAGTCCATTTCCATTCCCCCGTTTTCTATTGATACACAATTCCTTTCTATTCTGCTACCCTCTCTGTCTGATCACCGGCTGAACGCTGAACACTTCTTCGAAAAAGTGCGCCCGCCGCGCAAGCAGTCCTTTTTCCAGCGTAATATCCTGTGAGGCGTCCACCGTGATGATCAGCTTCTCATCCTTTAACACCGTCTTGACATTCTTGAACTTCTGCTTGTGGCTCCTGTCCAGCCCGTTGGCCACGCGTAGAATGGCTGTCAGCTTGGCGATCGTGAGATAGTCCCTGCTGCTAAACGCGCTGTCCCGGCCCATCAGGTCATAATAGTCGAATTCCAGATGGTTGTACTTGACCACATTGGCCACGATCTCCCGCTCCATATGGGACAGGCCGATGATCTCCGTGGACATGATGATATTATAGGAACATTCTCCCAGATTGACCAGACTGATATACTTGCCGCAGTCATGCAGCAGCGTGGCGATCCGCAGAAGAAGCCGCTCCCGCCTGCCCAGTCCGTGTATCTTCTTCATGCTGTCAAAGATGGTGAGCGCGATCTGCTCCAACGTCTCGCCTCTGCGCTTACTGCCCATATAGCGCTTGCTGATATTCTGCGCACAGGCCACGATATCCTGCTCAAAATCATGGTTCTCCTTGAGGATCTTGTTCTTTTCCCCGTATTCATAGGCGATGCCGTCACAGAGACTTACGCCCGGCGCCCAGATCAGTCTGGCATCCATCACCTTGGTGATCCGGTTGAGCAGCACACCGGATATGAACAGTAACGGCTCATTTTCCTCCGGTATGTCAAGAATACGGGCCGCCTCCTGCACCGTCGCGTTCCGCAGGCGCTCCAGGAAGCTGTCCATGGCCGCCGCCTCGATGCTGCTTTCCTCCAGACCGGGCACATTCCTGCCCACCACCGCCGAAATATAGTCGTCCACCACAATGATATTCTCGATCACCCGGTCCTTCAGATACAGTTTCTTAAAGACAGACAGCTGAGAACTGATGATCTCATCCAGCATACTTTCATTCTGCTCCGGACGGATATTCAGCTTGCCGAGCTGCTCCTGCAGGCGCAGGACACCCAGCCGCAGATTCTGTGTCGTCACAAGCGTATCCTTGTCAAACAGGGAGATCTGGGTGCTGCCGCCGCCGATATCCACGATGGCGGTGCCCTTCTCGATGATCCTGTTAAAAACATCCCCCTTGGAAGCTATGGACTTGTAATCCAGAAAGCGCTGCTCCGAATTGCTGATGCATTCAATGGTAATCCCCGTGCGCTGTGCGATCTGATCCAGAAGGATCATCCTGTTGTCCATCTCCCGGATCGCACTGGTGCCGTAAGCCTTATAGGCATCCACCCGGTATCCCTTCATGATCTCCCCGTAATCCCGCAGCACACGGCAAAGCTCGTCAACTCTTTCGTTGCTGATCTTGCCGTTGGCATACGTATCCGTCCCCAGGTCGATACGATGCCTGATGTGGTCGATCTCCCGGATCCCGCTCTTCGCGGAGATCTCAAATATTTTCATGGCCAGTTCATAAGACCCTACATCTATCGCCGCAAATGTCTTCATATCAGTCACTTCCTTCTCTGCCTCTTAAATAATCTATAAACTGCTGTGCCGTCCTGCCTGACAGTCCGCCGTGGGCAAGCTCCCATTTCCCGGCCTCAGCCAGCAGCTTCTCCTCCTCCATCACAACACCGTACCGGGCCGCAAGACCCCTGACGATCTCCTCAAACTGTTTCTTGTCCGGCCCGCAGAAAAAGATCGTCACCCCAAACCGGTAGACCAAAGACAGCTTCTCCTGCACCGTGTCGCTGGAGTGCATCTGATCCCGCCTGCCTTCCTTGTCGCTGAAATTCTCCCGGATCAGGTGTCTTCTGTTGGACGTCGCATAGATCAGCACATTGTCCGGCTTCTTCTCCAGACCGCCTTCGATCACGGCCTTCAAGTACTTGTATTCCGTCTCAAATTCCTCGAAACTCAGATCGTCCATATAGATGATAAACTTATAATTCCGGTTCTTGATCTGCGCCACCACGTCATTCAAATCATGGAACTGGTGCTTGTAAAGCTCGATGATGCGCAGCCCTCTGTCATAATATTCATTGGCGATCGCTTTGATGCTGGTGGACTTGCCCGTCCCCGCATCTCCGAACAGCAGACAGTTGTTCGCTTTTCTCCCCGCCACAAATGCCTCCGTATTCTCGATCAGCTTCTTCTTCGGGATCTCATATCCGATCAGATCATCCAGCTGCACATGGGAGATATTGCGGATTGGCATGATCTGCACGCCCGCTTCCGGATGTTCCACGCGAAATGCTTTATGTAAACCAAGTCTGCCGACGCCGTAAGCACTGTAGAATTCCGTGAGAACAGATTTCATCTCTGCCGCCGACGCCGTTCCTGCCAGCTGCCCCGCCAGTTCACAGATCCGGTCCCTGATCCTTGTGCTGTACACCCTGCTGGCCTGCTGCGCCCTCTCATAGTGGAGTACGAAATAAAACTCCGGCGCTTTGAGCACTTCCATCATCTCCGTGTGATCATATTCAAAAAATTCCTTAAATACAGCCATGTCGTGCAGCACAAGCTGATTGATGCTGCCCGGCACCTCGCCCCTGATCTCACAGGCCAGACTGTAGCTGTTCTCATTATTTACGAGCAGATCCGTCAGATAGCAGTGCCACAGATTCCCCTGAAATCCATGGGTAGCCGCCCGCTCCAAAAGTCCGTGCATACACTCAAAGAACAGCGGCCTCGCCCTGCCGTCCCCGGAGCGGTAATGCTCCATCAGCCACACCATATCCCTTAAGATCTGCCCGTCCTCCAGTTCTTTGTAGACGATCAATTCCTCTTCCCGCATTTTCCAGTCTTCTCCTTTATTCTAGTAATTCCCCAGGATCTTCATGCTGCGCGCCTCTTCCCGCAGGCCCCGGAGGGCATTTTTCACCGCCCCGTCCGCCAGATTGCCCTCAAAGTCGATAAAGAACCGATACTCCCAGTTCCGCTCCTCGATGGGCCGGCTCTCGATCTTGCACATGTTGAGATTGTTGTAGATAAAATGGGAGAGGATCCTGTACAGGGAACCGCTCTCATGGGATACCTCCAGACAGAGACTTACTTTGGAGGCATTCTTTAAAAATATCTTCTGATTGGTGACGATGATAAACCGGGTGGAATTGTTGTCCGCCTGGTTCACACCCCGCTCCAGAATGTCAAGTCCGTAGATCTTCGCCGCCTGTTCGCTGGCGATCGCCGCCTGGCTCATGTCCCCGTCCTCGATCACCCTGCGCGCCGCGAACGCATTGTTCTGCATACTGATCTGGCGCCAGTTCTCATGCGCATTCAAATACCGTGCACTCTGCATCAGCGACTGCGGATGGGAATAGACCGTCCGTATCTGTTCCTGCTTCGCACCGGGCACTCCCAGCAGGCAATGTTCGATCCTGATGATCTGTTCCCCGACAATATAATTCTCAAACTCCACCAGCAGATCATAGATCTCACTGACGATTCCCGCCGTGGAATTCTCGATGGGCAGCACCGCGAAGTCCGCCCGCCCTTCCTCGATGGAGCACATGGCCTCCCGGAAGGTGTCCACATGAAAGGCGTTCACGCTCTCCCCGAAATACTGCATCATCGCCATCTGGGAATAGGCGCCCTCCGCGCCCTGAAAAACCACCCTGGCTTTATCCGTCTCCAGCGCGTCCACACCGATAAAAGGCAGCCTGCCGCCCGCGCCATGAGCCGTCAGCTTACTGTACTGCAGCTTACGGCTCATGGACATGATCTGCTCAAAAAGCTCCTGTACCCCGTGGGCATTACACTCATTGTGCACAAGCGAACGCACTTTGCGCAGCTTCTCTTCTTCTCTGGCCTTGTCCAGCACGTTCCTGCCCGTCTCTATCTTATAATCCGCCACCTGGGAGCAGTATTCCATGCGCTCCTCGTAGAGCTTCACGATCTGCCCGTCGATGCGGTCCAGTTCTTCCCGCAATTTCGATAAATCCATCCTGCCTGTCCTTTCCTTGCTCCTTTTTCACACCCGCTGCTGTTTCCGGTTCGCGAATGCTGTAATAATCTTAACTCAAAACCCTCTTGATAGCAAGACGGTTTACAGCTATAATATTAACAGAAATATTTCACTTCTGGAGGTAATTATGACGACGAAAGCAAAGAATATTCTGTTCATTTCCATAGCAGCCGTTTTTCTGATCGCACTCATGGTTGTCGCTTATGTGACGAGCCATATTCCCCTCAATGACGATGCAACTGTGGGCAATACGCCGGGCAATCTGAACAACGGCGGACTCTACTGTGAGCTGGACGGGCGCGTCTATTTCGCCAATGCCTACGATGACTACGCCCTCTACTCCATGAATGCCGACGAATCGGATATCCGCAAACTGAATGACGGCGCTTTTTCCTGCATCAATGCCGCCGGCAACTATCTCTACTATTCCATGATCGGTGAGACGGAGGACTATGATCTGGGCTTTATCGGTACTCCTTACGGCGTCTACCGCAGCAAATTAAACGGTAAGAAAGCCGTTGGCCTGGACCGCTGCCACATCATTCACATGCAGCTGTGCGGCAACTATATCTACTATGAGAAATATGATAACAAGAGCGCTGTTTCTTTAGAGAAGATCAAGATCAACAAGAAGGAGAAACAGACCGTCATACCGGAGATGATCCTCAACCCCAGCTGTTATGCGGACGGTAAGATTTACTACAACGGCGACGATAAGAACAAGGACCATTATCTCTACGCCCTGGACACCGCCACCGACACCACAAGCCTGATCTGGGAGGGCGATGTCTGGAATCCCATAGTGCAGGACGGCTATGTGTATTTTATGGATATCAGCAGCGATTACCGGCTGTGCCGTTATTCCCTGTATGACGATGTGGTGGAGGTCCTCACCAACGAACGTCTTGACATGTTTAATATCTACAACAACTACATATATTATCAGGTCAGCTCCCCCACCGATCCCGCACTCAAGCGGATGCTCCTGGACGGCAGTTCACAGGAGACCGTGGCGGAAGGCGTGTTCCAGAATATCAACATCACCTCGCAGTATGTGTACTTTAACGCGTTTGGTGAACCGGCTCCTGTCTATAAGACAAGTACATTCGGCCCGGTCAATGTGACCACCTTCGACGCAGCCATGCAGGCCGCCGCCAAAGAAAACAAATAACGCGTTACTCGGCCGTGATCTTAAAGTACCGCTTTAAGATCATCGCCGGATACATGCCTTCATAGAGTGAACGGATCTTCTCTGCCATATTCGAGGTCATATCCTCCTGTGCCGCCAGGCCCGGCATGAACATGATCCGGTAATCCACATCCCACAGCCGGCTTCTTGTGGTCGTCATAAGACAGCCGGCTCCTTTGTAAAAGGCAATCCGCCTCTGTCTGGTCTTACGCGCCTCTTTCGTCAGAGAGGGCAGTTCGTCATCCTCCACTTCAATGATCACCCCATTCCAACCGGCGCATTCCTTCCGCAGCAGGGCCAGCGCCAGAGAACCATACCCGGAACCCCGCAGCGGCCCGCAGACAGCAAAATAATCCAATAATAACACACGGTTTGTATTGTCTGCCAGAAAGAACGCATATGCGCACAGTGCTTCTTCCTGTGTATCCACCTTTTCATAGAAACCATATGCGTGATAGTTTCCCTTATTCCATGCCTGTCTGATGACCAGAAGCGGTTTCACCTCCGCAGGCGGAAAATCCTTCTTTAAATGTTCCTTGTAAATCCGGGCAGCCTGCGCAAATGTCAATTCACGCACCTGCAGGCTCTCCAATCTTTCCATGCCATCCTCCTTCGGCCGTCACGCCGGATATGATGATCCATCCGGCCGGTCCTGTTCTTTACGACACCCCTATCAGCGCTGTGCTGTGCCCGCCACTGATCCGCAGTCCTGCGGCAGCTCCTCATACATCTGCCGCACGCTTTTGTGCAGCACCGGATGCTCCGCATAAGGCGCGATCTGTTGCAGCGGTTCCAGCACAAAACACCTGTTATGCATATCTATATGCGGGATCGTCAGCTCTTCGGTATGCATAACGCAGTCCTCATACAGCAGGATATCCAGATCCAGCGTCCGCGGTCCCCAATGTATTTTGCGTTCTCTTTTGTGTGCATATTCTATCTCATGCAGCTTTTCCAGCAGCATCTTCGGCGTGTACAGTGTCTCAAGCTCTATGGCACAGTTGAGAAAGTCATCCTGCACCACACCACCATAGGGCGGCGTCTCGATCAGGTCTGACAGCTTAAGCAGCCTGCATTTTTCGTCGGCCCGCAATGCTTCTGCCGCCTCCTCCAGATGCCGCTTTCTGTCGCCCATATTGGAACCGCCGGACAGATATACCCTGCGCCAGCCTCTTCTGATCTTCACAGACAAAGACTCGAAAGGCAGTGCGACCGGCGCCTCCGGCTTGCGTACCTCCAGTGTGATCCGCCTGACCAGCGGAAACTGCAGCAGCACCGCTTCCGCCGTCTTCTCCGCCACCGTCTCGATCAGCTTATACGTATGCTCCTTCACAAACCTGTCCAGAAACCGGCATACCTCCCCATAATTCGTGGACAGCGTCAGATCATCCAACAGCCCCGCACTCCTTGTATCCGTCTCCAATACCACATTGAGATAGAAGTTCTGTCCTTTCTCGTTCTCCTCTCGGTAAACACCATGGTGCGCATATATCTGTAAATTCTCTATCACGATCTGATCCATTCCCGCCTCGTACTCCTTCTGCTCCGTACTTTTTACTTATTTTCACTTATTTTTCCTTACTTTATAACCGTCCCGGATCGCCTCCGCCATCCTGATGGCCCGCACATTCTCCTTCACATCATGCACCCGGACGAACATGGCCCCTTTCTGAACCGCGTACACGCTGGTGACAAGGGTCCCTTCTACCCGCTCCTCCTTCGGCAGATCCAGCGCATTGCCGATCACTGACTTCCTGCTGGTGCCGAGCAGAACCGGATACCCCAGACAGTGCAGCATCTCCAGACGATCAATGATCTCCAGATTGTTCTCGTAAGTCTTGCCGAAACCGACACCCGGATCCAGAATGATCTTATCATCGTTGATTCCGGCTTTACGGGCGATCTCCAGGGTCTGCTCCAGATCCCGGATCACCTTCTCCATATACCCTGTGCAGCCGCACAGCGCTCTGTCCTGCAGGCCGCCGCCAGCCGTCACACCGTCTGCGGTCTCCCTGCTGTTATGCATTAAACAACAGGCGATATTTTTCTCTGCTATCAATTCCGCCATCTGCGGGTCATGCTGCAGCCCCCAGATGTCATTGATAAGATCTGTCCCGGCGGCAACCCCGGCTTTTGCCACCTCCGGTTTATAGGAATCCAGCGAAATCGGAATATTGAATCTGGATTTAACCGCCTCCAGCACGGGAATCACCCGCTCAATCTCCTCCCCGGCGGATATCGTCGTGTACCCCGGCCTGGTAGATTCTCCGCCGATATCCAGCAGATCCATGCCGTCTTGCATCATTTCCTCCACATGATACAACGCCTGATCGATCCTCTGATATTTCCCTCCATCAGAAAATGAATCCGGCGTCACATTCAAAATTCCCATCACATAAGTATGCCCCTGTCGGGCGAAATCCCTGTTTCCTATTCTCAAATTTTCTCTCCTCTGTTTCTTCTCTGTCTTCTGCCTGTTTCTGTTATATTTCTTCTCTGTCTTCTCCCTGTTTCTGTTCTATTTCTTCTTTATCTTCTGCGTTGTCTCTTCTCTTTTCTTTCTGCCTTTTCCCCCTGCCACCGGCGCCTGCTCCATGCGCTTACGGATCCGGTGCCCCTATCTTTTGATCATTTCAAAAAAATACTGCTGTAATCTCATCTCCTCGGCAAAACATCCCCGCGCCGCCGTGGTGATCGTCCGGCTGCCCGGCTTGGATACGCCGCGCATGGTCATACACATATGCTCCGCCTCCAGCATGACCATCACGCCCTGCGGCCTTAGATGCTCCATAACAGCCTCCGCGATCTGGATCGTCATCTGCTCCTGAATCTGCAGCCTTCTGGCATAGACTTCCACCGTGCGAGCCAGCTTGCTTAAGCCTGCCACGCGGCCGTCCGGCAGGTAAGCGATATGGGCCTTCCCGTAAAAAGGCATCAGATGATGTTCGCAGGTGGAGTAAAAAGTGATATCCTTCTCCAGCACGATCTCATTACTCTCCACCGCAAAGGTTCTGGAAAGATGCTCTGCCGGATCCTCCCCCATCCCTTTATAAATCTCCTCATACATACGTGCGATCCTGTCCGGGGTATCCGCCAGGCCCTCTCTCGTCACATCCTCGCCGATCCCTTCCAGCAATAACCTTACCGCTTCCTCTATTTTCTTATGATCTACCATGCGCGTCTCTCCTGATCGTATCTCTGTGTTCTACCACGTTGATCAGCTCTCCCAGATAAGAGAGCGAACCAAATGCAATGATGACAGTCTCTTTATCTTTGCCCGCCAGCAGAAAGGCGATCTCCACCGCTTCCTGCACGCTGTCCGCCACCGTCACGCTGTTGTGATACCCGCTGGCTGCCTGCGCCAGATCATAGGCCGGCATGGCCCGCCCGCTGACCGGCGGCGTGACCGTGATGATATGCTCCGCCAGATCGAAGGTATTAAGCAGCACCTTATCATATTCCTTATCCTTGAGCATTCCAATGATATAGATGATCCTTCTGCCGGCAAAATAAAGCCGTATGCTCTCGGCAAGCCTTCTTGCAGCATCCTCATTGTGTGCGCCGTCCGCGATAAAAAGAGGTTTCTTCGCGATCACGTCGAATCTGCCCCGCCATCTGGCTTCCGAAAAGCCCTGCCGCAGCGCATCCTCTTTCACCGGAAATCCCATTCTGCCCAGCGCTGTGATGATCTCCACCGCCGCCACGGCATTTTCGATCTGGATCTGGCCCGGTATGGCGATCTCCAGATTTTTATATTTATCGTAGGAAAAATGCTGTTTCGTCACGCCGTAACGGATATTTTTTGCCCGGCCTGCGTCTGCCGTAAAAAATTTCGCCTTGCGAAGCAGCGCCGCCTGTCGCAGCACCTTCATAACCTCCGGCTGCTGCTTCACGGAGATCACGCAGCACTTATTCTTAATGATCCCGGACTTCACGACCGCGATCTGCTCCAGACTGTCACCCAGAATCCCCATATGATCCCTGCTGATCGAGACAAAAGCCGCGACAAGCGTGGTCTCGATCACATTTGTCGCATCCTCCGCGCCACCCAGCCCGGTTTCCAACACCACGATCTCGCATTTTTTGTCCAGAAAATACAGAAAGGCAACGGCTGTCTCCACCTCAAAAGCCGTAGGATGCGGCAACCCCTCCGCCGCCATCGCCTCCGCCGCATTTTTGACCTGCTCCATATACTTGCACAGCCCCGACTGCGTGATCATCCTGCCGTCCACCTGATAGATCTCCCGGTAATCGCACACCGCAGGCGAACTGTATCTGCCCGTTCTGTATCCGGCTTTCTGCAGAACCGTTGAGACGTAGGCAAGGACAGAACCTTTTCCGTTGGTTCCCGCTATATGTACGAACCGCAGCTGATCCTGCGGATTGCCAAGACGCGCACACAGCTCCCGCATGGACGAAAGCCCCATGACCATGCCATACTGTCCCACTTCCTCCACATAGGCCATCGCCTCTTTATAGTTCATGTCTGCGCTCCTTTCTGCTTTCTCCGCCACCGTCGTGTATAAATATGCCTGAACCGGAAACCCTAATATCAATATCATGGTAAAAAGGAACAGGGCAAACTATGCGAAAATTCATTCACAATTATATTCACTGCGGACTTCTCGGCTGGTTTCTGGAGATTACCTTTACTGCCTTTCAGGCTTTCCGCCGCAGAGATTTTAAACTCCCCGGCGCCACCTCCGTCTGGATGTTTCCGATCTACGGACTGGCCTCCCTGCTGGCGCCCCTCTGCCGCCTGCTGCGCAGACGAAGTTTCATCTTCCGCGGCCTGGTCTACACCGGCCTGATCTTCACCGGCGAGTTCACCACCGGCATGCTGCTGCGCAAACGGGAACTCTGCCCCTGGAATTACGAGCGTTCCCGCTGGAATCTGGCCCGGGTGATCCGCCTCGACTATGCGCCCTGCTGGTTTATCGCTGGCCTGCTGTTCGAACGCCTGCTTCTGGAAAATGAAGACGCCGGCACCGCATCATGACTCTTCCAGTTCTTCCAGATCCGCCGCATCAATATTCAACGTATTTAAAGTACGACGCTTTCTGCGCGCCTCCTCGGAAGCCCTCAGAATGTAATTCTTGATCTCCCTGGCATTCCTGATATGCGTCAGGAACAACTGTGGATGCGTGTTGTCTCCCGTATAACATGCCACCGTGCCCAGCCCGAAAATGCGCTCCGGCAGGCTCATCTGAAGCTCCACATCCTGCACCTTATATAAATAACAGTCGTTTTCTCTTGTGTTCAACAGACCCTCATTGACGGTGATCACATCATCCGTCACCGTATATTTCGTAAACGTAAAAGGAAGCCCGAAAAACACCCAGCGTTTCCGCTCCACAAACTGTTTCGTCCCGTCCACCGTACCGCCGTTATCTTCCGGACCCTCTGTCCTTATCTCTGCCATACTGTATCCTCCTTCCTCTCTGTTCCCCTGTAACAGCCCGGATGCCCCTGCCAAACGCGCTGACCTGTCCGAACTGTCGTGTTCAAATACCTTTTTCCACTATAACACACCCCCTCTGTTTTGACAAACCGATTCTTATGCCGGACAGCCATTTCGCATAACAAAACCCGCCGCAGAGCCATTATTCAAAAACTGTTGAAACCCTTCATCCTTTATGATATGATATACAAAATATAGAGGTTTCGAATTCACATCACACAATAAGGAGGACTACCGCATGACTGCTAAAGAATGTATTCTGGGACGCAGGAGCATCCGCAGGTTTAAGGCCGATCCGGTCTCACATGAGCTGCTGGCACAGATCGTAGAGACGGCATCCTATGCACCCAGCTGGAAACATACACAGATCACCCGCTACATAGCTATAGAAGGCGATCTCAAAGAGAAGATTGCGAATGAAGGCACATCCCTCTATCCGGGCAATGGCAGGATTATCTCCAGCGCACCGGTTTTAGTTGCCGTTACCGTACTCAAGAACCGCAGCGGTTATGAACGCGACGGCTCTTTCAGCACTCCCCGCGGCGACGGCTGGCAGATGTATGACGCCGGCGTTGCATCCCAGACGTTTTGTCTCGCCGCTTACGAGCAGGGCCTTGGCACCGTTATTCTCGGTTTATTCGACCAGGCTCCCATAGAGGCTATGCTGCAGCTCCCCGAGGACAGAGAGCTGGTGGCTCTTATTCCCGTTGGCTATCCTGATGAGGCACCCGCTGCACCCAGGAGGAAACCGGTAGAAGACTTATTGTCTTATCAGTCATAACGATATACTACAAATAGAAGAGATCCTTTCTCTTCTATTTTTTTGGGGACAGCGCTTTCACCGGTATAACGGCAGGCGCCCTCAGGCAACAGAATCCAAACAGAAAGCAGAAAGGTATTGAACACTATGAGACATTTGATGAATCCACTGGATTTTTCCGTGGAAGAACTGGACAGACTTTTTGACCTGGCGGATGACATCGAAGCCAATCCCGCCAAATATGCCCACGCATGTGAAGGCAGGAAACTGGCTACCTGTTTCTATGAGCCAAGCACCCGCACGCGACTCAGCTTCGAGGCTGCCATGCTGAACCTGGGCGGACAGGTACTGGGCTTCTCCGACGCCGGCTCCTCTTCCGCTTCCAAAGGCGAAAGCGTGTCCGACACCATCCGGGTCATCTCCTGCTATGCGGACATCTGCGCCATGCGTCATCCGAAAGAGGGCGCGCCCATGGTGGCTGCCAGCCGGTCCGCCATTCCCGTTATCAACGCCGGCGACGGCGGGCATCAGCATCCGACCCAGACCCTGACCGACCTCCTGACCATCCGTGCCCTGAAAGGACGCCTTGGCAATTTTACCATCGGTCTGTGCGGCGACCTGAAATTCGGCCGGACAGTCCACTCGCTGATCAATGCGCTGATCCGCTATCCCGGTATACACTTTATCTTCATCTCCCCGCCGGAGCTTAAAGTGCCGGACTATATCACCGACATGCTCACCGAAAGAGGCATCACCTACGAGGAAGTCATCCGCCTCGAAGACAGCATTGCAAGGCTGGACCTGCTCTACATGACCAGAGTGCAGCGGGAGCGCTTTTTTAATGAAGAGGACTATGTCCGCCTGAAAGACTTCTACATTCTCAACAAAGAAAAAATGAATCTCGCAAAAAAAGACATGTTCGTGCTGCATCCGCTTCCGCGTGTCAACGAGATCTCCGTAGAAGTGGACGACGATCCGCGGGCCGTCTATTTCAAGCAGGCTCAGTACGGCGTCTATGTCAGAATGGCGCTGATCCTCACGCTGCTGGAAGCCGCAGACAAAGACAGATAAAAGCATATAAAAATGTACAAAAGAATATAAAAGAACATAAAAGCATATAAAACATATAAAATCATATAAAATCGCACAAAATCACGACCATAATCAGGAAAGGAATATAGCTATGTTAAATGTAGGAAAAATCGAGGAAGGCTTCGTGCTGGACCATATCAAGGCCGGCAAAAGCCTCTCCATCTATCATCATCTGCAGCTGGACAAGCTGGACTGTACCGTGGCGATCATCAAGAACGCCCGCAGCAATAAGATGGGCAAGAAAGATATCCTGAAAGTAGAGTGTGACATCAACACTCTGAATCTGGATGTGCTGGCCTTCATCGACCACAATATCACGGTCAATGTGATCAAGGACGGCAAGATCGTGGACAAAAAGGAACTGATCCTGCCCCGCGAGATCAAGAACGTCATCAAGTGCAGGAATCCCCGCTGCATCACTTCCATAGAGCAGGAGCTTCCCCATATCTTCGTACTCGCCGACGAGGAAAAGGAGATCTACCGCTGCAAGTACTGTGAAGAGAAAGCCGGCAAATCCGCCTCTGCCTGGTAAAATCATCTGCGCCAGGGCCTTCTGGTGAAATTAATTTGAAAAAAGTACCTCAAAAAAGCGTCATGAAAGTTCTGTGCTTCCATGACGCTTTTGTATCAATCTCATTTCTGTATCTGTCTATGATGTTTACTTTGCTTACTTCTCTTCTTCCGGCTGGCTGTTTAAGACGATTGCCGCAAACTCTTCCTTCGCCGATGTAAGACATGCCATCAGCTTGGGTGAGAAGGTTCCGCACTCTCCGTTGGTGATCATCGTATAAGCCACATCCGGCGTAAAGGCCGCCTTGTATACCCGCTTATGTACCAGCGCGTCATACACGTCCGCCACGGATACGATCTGTGCAGCGATCGGAATATCCTCTCCCTGCAGATGATCCGGGTATCCTCTTCCGTCAAAGCGCTCATGATGATGCCTGCAGATCTCATAGCTGACTCTGCGGTATTCACCCTGCTGGATATCACCAAGCATATCAATGATATCACAGCCTCTGGTCGTATGGGACTTCATCACTTCGAATTCCTCATTGGTCAGTTTACCCGGCTTCAAAAGAATGCCGTCGGAAATCACGATCTTACCCACGTCATGCAGCGCCGCCGCAGAAGTGATGATATTGATCATATTCTCGTCCAGCCCGTACTCCGGATAATCTCTCGCCACATACTTCGCCAGTATATTCGTAAAAGTCTTCACGCGCTTGACGTGATCGCCGGATTCCAGATTACGGAACTCCACCACGTTACTCATGACATCAATGATATGGTCATTCATGTGACGCAGCTCTTCCGCCTGCTTGCGCAGTACCTTGGTCTGGATCTCCACCATCTCTTCCAGATGCCGCTTGTTATAGTACAGCTCGATCACGTTTCTGGTACGCTGTTTAACGATATAAGAGTCAAAAGGTTTCTTAATGATATCGCTTGCTCCCAGACGGTATGCGTCCCGCTCGATCTGCGTTGTGGCCTCACCGGTGATCAGAAGGACCGGGATGTTATCAATCCAGCCGCGTCCCTTCATCTCCTCCAGCACTTCCACGCCGTTCATAACGGGCATCACTACGTCCAGCAGTACCACCGATATCTCATCAGGTTTGGCGGCAATGATGTCAAGAGCCTCTTTGCCGTTAGCCGCCTGGATTGTTTTGTAATCCTCAAAAATCTCACAAAGAATCTCTCTGTTAATATCTACGTCATCGACAATCAGTATGGTTGAATTATTCATCTTTACCTCACATCTTATTCCAATCTGCTGTGTTCCAATTTGCAGCCAAAATCCTTAATGGCTCAGACCTGAGCAACGTCCTTCATGGAGAAACTCATTCTGCCCATCTTATCCTTACCAAGACATACCACAGTCACCTTATCGCCCAGGGTCAGAACGTCTTCTACATGGTTGATTCTCTCTCTGGCAATCTTCGAGATATGGACCATGCCTTCCTTGCCGGGAGCAAATTCAACGAATGCACCGAACTCCTTGATGCTGACTACGGTTCCCTTGAAGATCTGTCCTTCCTCAAAGTCCGTCACGATCGTCTTGATCATCTCCACAGCTTTATCCATCATCACTTTATCTGTACCGCATACGGACACCTGTCCGTCATCCGTGATATCGATCTTCACGCCTGTGCGGGCGATGATCTCATTGATCGTCTTACCGCGCTGGCCTACCACATCGCCGATCTTCTCCGGATCGATCTGCACAGAAATGATCTTCGGCGCGTAAGGCCCTACTTCCTTGCGGGGTGCCGAAATCGCAGGCGACATGCAGTTCGTCATAATGAACTCTCTCGCCTCACGGCATCTGGCAATAGCGCCCTCCACGATCGGTCTGGTCAGACCATGGATCTTGATATCCATCTGAATGGCTGTGATACCGTCACGCGTACCCGTCACCTTGAAATCCATATCACCGAAGAAATCTTCCAGTCCCTGAATATCTGTCAAAAGTACAAAATCATCATCTGTATCACCTGTCACAAGACCACAGGAAATACCCGCTACCATCTTCTTAATCGGCACACCTGCTGCCATAAGGGACATACAGGATGCACAGGTCGAAGCCATGGAAGTAGATCCGTTGGACTCAAACGTCTCCGATACGGTACGGATCGCATAAGGGAATTCCTCCTCGGAAGGCAGTACCGGGATCAATGCCCTCTCTGCCAGTGCGCCGTGTCCGATCTCTCTGCGTCCCGGTCCGCGGCTGACCTTCGTCTCGCCTACGGAATAAGACGGGAAGTTGTAGTGATGCATATACCGCTTACAGGTAATGTTCTCATCCAGTCCGTCCACTCTCTGTACCTCAGACAGCGGCGCCAGCGTACATACATTGCAGATCTGTGTCTGTCCGCGGGTAAACATAGCCGAACCATGCACTCTCGGAATGATGTCCACTTCCGCTGCCAGCGGCCTGATCTGATCCAGCGCACGACCGTCCGGACGCTTGTGGTCTTTCAGGATCATCTTGCGTACCGTCTTCTTCTGGTACTGATATACTGCCTCGCCCAGCACTGCAAGATACTCCTCGTTCTCCGCAAAAGCCTCTTCCAGTCTGGCCGTGATATTTCTGATATTCTCTTCACGCACCTGCTTCTCGTCGGTGAAGACAGCCGTCTCCATCTCCTCAGGTGTCACTAACTTCTTGATGTCCTCAAACATCTGCTCCGGGATCGCACAGCTCTCGTATGTGTGCTTCGGCTTACCCACTTCTTCCACGATCTTATTGATAAAAGCGATGACCGTCTGGTTGATCTCATGAGCCTTGTAGATAGCTTCCAGTACCTTGTGCTCCGGCACCTCATTGGCGCCCGCCTCGATCATCATCACCTTCTGTGCCGTGGATGCAACCGTCATTTTCAGATCGCCCTTGTCCCACTGCTCCTGAGACGGATTCACGATCAGTTCCCCATCGACCATTCCCATCTGTGTCATGGCACAGGGACCGTCAAAAGGAATATCGGAAATGCACGTTGCGATCGCCGTACCCAGCATGGCCACCAGCTCCGGACGACATGCCGGGTCTACGCTCATGACCATATTATTCAAAGTCACGTCATTGCGGTAGTCCTTCGGGAACAGAGGACGCATCGGCCTGTCGATCACACGGCTCGTCAACACTGCATTCTCGGAAGCCTTACCTTCTCTCTTGTTAAAACCTCCCGGAATCTTACCGACGGAATACAGCTTCTCTTCATATTCTACGCTGCAGGGAAAGAAATCAATCCCTTCTCTCGGTTTCTCGGACGCCGTAGCCGTGGACAGCACTGTCGTCTCACCGTACTGCATAAAAGCGCATCCGTTCGCCTGTTTGCCTACTCTGCCGATATCTGCACGCAGGGTGCGTCCGGCAAGTTCCATTGTGTAACTCTTGTACATGCTCTTCTCTCCTTAACATAAACGAAAAGACAGATGCAGGACTGGATATAATCCAGCCTTACATCCGCCTTATTTCTCTTTTTATTTTCTCAGTCCGAGTCTTTCGATCAGGGAACGATATCTTTCGATATCCTTATCTTTCAGGTAAGCAAGCAGGCCGCGTCTCTGACCAACCATTTTCAGCAGACCGCGTCTGGAATGATGATCCTTCGGGTTCGCCTTAAGATGCTCTGTCAGCTCCTGAATCCTCGCTGTGAGGACTGCTACCTGTACCTCCGGTGAACCTGTATCGCCGGGTGTTCTTGCGTACTCATTGATAACCGCTGTTTTCTTTTCTTTCGAAATCATGTTGTCTCCTTTCAATACCCTTAACCGCCGGACACTAAGATCGGGTTGGAGTTTCCCAGCTCTGAGTGTCAGCTGAATCTTCTGTGTGAAGCCTTCTTTCTGATCAGTAAATCCTTCCTTCTTATTAAAAAGGAATCTCACCTGCAGATATTCACACAATGTTTATTCTAACATACATGCCCTGCCTTGTAAAGCATTTTATAACAGTTTCCTGACTGTTTGCTGTCAGTCATGCAGGATCCTGACTGCCTTGACCGGACTCCTGTAAGATACGTTGGAAATCCGGATCCCGGTCTTGGGATTGCTGGCATGGATCACCTGCCCGCCGCCAATGTAGATCGCCACATGGTTGATGGACTTGCCGTTGCCATAGAAGATCAGATCTCCCGGCTGTGCCTCCGATACCTGAATGGTAGTTCCGCTGCCTGCCTGCGCCACGGAAGAATGCGGCAGATTTACACCGTATTTCTTGAAGATACTAAGTACATACCCGGAACAGTCCGCTCCTTTGGTCAGGCTTGTACCGCCCCACACATAAGGATTGCCGAGAAATTCCTTGGCATACTGACACAGATCCACGCGCACATCCGACACGCCCTGCCCGTAAAGAAGCTCTGTCATCGTGATGGCCGTCCCCAGCTCGGAACTGACCTCCACATACTCCGCGGATACGAACACTTCCTCGTCGTCCAGATAGACTCTGACCCAGTCGCCCTCCACATCCGCCACTTCCAGTTCTTCGCCGTTCGGAACCAGCGTGATCACCTCGGACTCCGTGTTCGCTTCCGCCCGCACCTTAAGGCTGTCGGTGGTGACACGCGCCATCGTCGTGGCCAGTTCTTCCGCCCGCCGCTTGGCCGGTATGCCTGTCAACAGAAATTCCAGACTCACATATCCTTCTACCTTGCCGGACTTGATATGCGCCCACGTATCGTCACTGTCAAGCACCTCGCAGGCCGCATTCTTCGGCAGCTTGCCGACCAGCTTGCCGTCTTCTGCCGCTGCCGCGCGGATGTTCAGATTATTGTCCACATTGGCGATGCCCAGATTCGTATAGCCCCAGTTGGCATGCTTCGCCTTCTCATAGGCCTGCGCATATTCCGTCTCTGTCCTGGTGGATTCCAGGATCACACTGGAACCAATGGCATCTCCCAGAATCTCCTGCAGGGCACTGTTCCTTTCACCGGACTCCTCCTGTACAGACGATTCATCCTGCTCTCCGGCATCATCTGACGTATCCGCTTCTCCGGTCTTATCCCCGTTCTCTTCTGACCCCTTATCCTGCTGCCCCTCCGCACTGCTCTGTGTCATCGCAAACAGATCGGCTCCTTCACGGTCTTCCTCTTCCTCTATAGGCTCTTCCTCCGCATCCGCTGTCTTCTCTGTGTTAATCGTACCGATCGACAGAAGATCCGGCAGGTTCGCCGCCCTTGTCTGTAACGGTGCCAACAGTAAAATACATCCGGCCGCCGCCAGCAGACACATGATCTCTCTTCTTTTCATCCTGCTTCATTCCTCTCGTGACGATTTGTTACAATTATTACCTGTACATTCATATCTCGTAATATTTCTGTAACATTTCCGAGAGTCATTATAACAATAAAGCCGGTAAATGTCAAATACCACTTTTTTATATGGTTAACTCTTGTAAGGACAGAAATGTTTTAAGGGAATATTTGCATGACAGGGAAAAGGAGGTTGTGACGATTATGATGAGTTTATTTGATGAAGAACAGATCATGAAATCGTTCATCAGAAGTGAAAGACATGATGAAGCCAGAGAAACAGCGGAAAAAATGATAAAAATTGGAAAGCTGTCACTTGATAAGCAACAGCATCAGAGCATATAGAACCCGAAATTCTATATGCTCTGTTTTTTACAATGAAGTTTATGCGGTTATCTCCGCGATCTCCTCACCGTAATTATTCGAAAACGCAATGTTCACGGCGTGGTCTGCCACCCGCTCCAGACCGGATACGATATCCGAATACAGGGCTCCGGCCTCCGGAGAACACTCGTTATTGGACAGTCTCTCGATATGCTTCTTCTGCAGCTCTCTCTCCTTCTCGTCGATCGCATCCTCCAGATGTACCACATCCTCCATATGTTCCTCGGTACTCTTGACAAACATCTCCACGGAAAACCGCAGCAGCGTATTGACCATATCCACCATCTCACCCAGCTCCTTCTGCGCATCCTTCGAGAAGCCTACCCCGGTCTCTATCCGGCGCACGGCGGCCTCCGCGATGTTCTCCGCATGATCGCCGATCCGCTCGATATCATTCACCACATGGAACAATGCGCCGATGTTCTTCAAATCCTCGATCGGCAGTGTCGTCTGGTTGATCTTCACCAGATAGTGCGTGATGGCATGACTCAAAAAGTCGATATTCTTCTCTACCTCCCGCACCTCCTGTATCTCATCCTCATCCAGTGTCATAAGCACATTCATGGCGCGGTTCAAATTCTCAATGGCAAGCGATGCCATACGGTCCAGCTCCTTGATCGCCTCCACAACAGCTGTGGCTGGATTCAAGACCGACTTCTCACCGATATATTTCAGCTGATAGCTGTCTCTGTAGCCCACCTTCCTGTCGTCACCGTGTACAAACAGATAGGTCAGCTTCACGATCCCCTGTATAAAAGGCATCAAAATGATCACCTGGAAAATCTTGATGGCAATGTGTGCATAGGCGACAACACGCCCCAGATTGTTTCCCGTCACGTAAACAAGGCCGTCCACAATCTGATGTACACAGAGCTTAAAGATAATATAGACAATGATCGTACCGATCACGTTAAAAATCAAATGGATGGCCGCCGCCCTCTTGGCATCCTTCTTACCGTTTAGGGAAGCCAGCACCGCGGAAGTACAGGCGCCGATATTACAGCCCAGAATGATATACATACCGATATCCATTCCCATCAGCCCCTGATTCGCGAGCAGGACCATGATACTGACGGTAACAGAAGAGCTCTGGATGATGGCGGTCAGCACGGCACCCAGAATAACCGCTAAAACAGGCGTCCTCAAAGAAGCAAACATATGTACCACTGCAGGAGAATCCTTCATACCCGCCATGGCGCCCGACATCGTGCTCAGCCCCATGAACAGAACACCGAAACCGATGATGACTTCTCCCCAGCGGGACAGCTTCTCCTTCTTGCAGAACATAACGATCAGCACACCCGCCAGCAGAATGACCGGCGCCGCTTTCTCCAGCTTAAATGAGACCAGGAGCGCCGTCACGGTCGTACCGATATTCGCCCCGAAGATCACGCCGGCCGCCTGTGTCAGCGTCATCAGCCCGGAGTTAACGAAACTGACTACCATCACAGTACACGCCGAGGAAGACTGGATCACGGCCGTAAAAAAGATACCCACGAGGATGCCCGTAAACCTGTTTGTAGTCAGTTTCTCCAGTATGCCTCTCAGTTTCGCCCCGGCAACCTTCTCAATGCTGTCGCTCATAATACGCATGCCGTACAGGAAAAGCCCCAGGCCGCCTGCCAGGGAAAGTATGATCGTTGGATTCATTTGTATAAGATTTCCTTCCTATATGTAAGTTTATCAAGAAGAATGTTTCACAGGCAGTATACACCCGCTACTATCCATTCTATCGAAAATAAACTTTACTGGCAAGCCCTAAACGCCACACGGGACAAGAATTATTCAAACTCTGCCACAAAATCCTTAAAGTCCGCTGTCCCTCCGTCTTCTCTTTCTTCATTATAGGAAAAAATCCCGATCCGCGCGCCCACAAACACAGACAGAGAATAAACCAGTGCAAGCTCCCTGCCCAGGACACAGTACTGCTCTCCATCCAGACTGTAGGAAAACACAGCCGTCTCTTCTTCGCTTCCCCAGCTGTCATACCGGAAATCTATTCTCAAAAAGACCTGCCCGGCAGGAAGCGGCAGCTCATATTCCCTTACCGCATACCACTCATCCAGTGCACGCAGGTCTCCTCCGCGCGTCAATTCATACGGCGCATTCTCACCTTCACGGCACAGCATCACGATACTCCGCCTGCCCTTTCTCTGGCGGACACCAATCTGCCCGTATTTTTCCAGAAAAACACACAGACCGGCGTAATCTCCGTCTTTCATGCCGTCACATTCCAGCCTGACACTGAACCGGCTGTAGGGTGCCCGCGTTCGCTGCGTCAGCGTATTTCTTGCATAGAACAGATTCTTTGCCATGCTCCTGTTTTTCAGCCGCAGATAGCCCGGCCGCTCCGTAAAGGACCATGCGTCGGGATTTGGCGCGTGGTTCCACTGCCATACCTTTTTCAGCGTGTTCTCCGAATGGCTGAACTGATCGCTTTGTATGATCTTCCCCGTAACCGTTTCCGCACAGGGAACTTCCAGCTGCGCCGGAACCTTTCCATTCACTCCGATCACCGGCCATTCTTCTTCCCAGACAGCCGGCATCAGGAACGGCACTCTTCCGACCGCGCCGCTGTCCTGAAACATCATCGCATACCAGTTCCCGCAGGCGTCGTCAAAAAGCACCCCCTGTGCGATCCCTCTGCCGGGCAGACTCCCGTCATCGCTCAGGATCACTTTTCTCTCATAAGGTCCCATCAGGTTTCTGGAACGATAACAGACTTCTCTGCGTATACCTGTCTGCGTCTCCGTATCTGCTGGCCATTCGACAAACAGCAGATAAATCCATCCGTCTTTCACATAGGCCCGGCATCCTTCACAGCGCAGTCGCATCCCTTCCGCCGGCGCATGAAAAAGCACACGATCCGACTGCTCTACGATACCGGTAAGATCCTCATTTAATTCCACGATCCTTATCTCGCCGTTGCCGTAAACCAGATAGACCCTGTCTTCCCAGCGTAAAAATGACATGTCATGATATACGCAGTCCAGCTCTATCCTGTCCCAATCACTTTTCTCGATATCGTCTGTGGAAAACAAGTACGTCTTTTTCATATCATGACAAACGAAACAGGCAAAAAAACGCCCCTTATGGAACATTAGGCTGGTCGCCCACTGCCCCTTTCCGTATGCATGTCTGCCGTTCTCCAGACGGTAAACAGCATTGTCGGCAACTTCCGTACAGATATAAGAGACGATCTCCCAATGCTGCAGATCCCTTGACTTTAAAACCGGCGCAGCGGGCATATAAAACATGGTCGTGGAAACCATATAAAAGTCCGTACCGACCCGGATCACATCCGGATCCGGCATATCGGCATGAAACAATGGATTTTGTATTCTCATTCTAAACCTCCCTGTAACAACCTGCGGCAAAACCGCTTCCGGCCAAATCAGGCAATGTCATCCACCCCAGGCCGCGCCGGCCACAATGTCCTTATCAAGCTGCGCCTTCAACCCCTCCACCCCGTCGAATTTCATCTCCGGGCGGCGGAAGGCCAGCAGCTGCACGCTGATATCCCTGCCGTAGAGATCTCCGTCGAAGTCATACAGATAAGTCTCCACACCCATCATCTGTCTGTCGCTTACCGTGGGCTTGCAGCCTACGTTGGAGATGCCCTTATAGTCCACGCCGTCTACGGTGACTTTCGCATAGTAGACGCCGTTTGGCGGCAGCAGCTTGTCCGCTTCCGGCAGCAGATTGGCCGTGGGCATCCCCAGGGTACGTCCCAGCCGCATACCGTGCTCCACATTGCCCGTCACGCTGTATGGTACGCCCAGCATACGGGCGGCCGCTTCCATTTCTCCTCTGCGGACGGCTTCCCGCACTCTGGTGGAGCTGACTTCCTCTCCGTCCACCATCACCTTGTCGATCAGTTCCACCTGATAGCCGTACTCGGCCGTATGGCGGTCAAGAAGGGCGTAGTCACCCGCTCCCTTTTTGCCAAAGGACAGATCCGGGCCGGCGCAAAGATAAGCCGCCTGCATCTGCCCTGCCAGATACCGGCGCACGAACTCCTCCGGCTCGGTGGCTGCCGTCTCCGGATTCAGGGGGAATTCGATCAGCACATCCACCCCCATCTGCCGGAAGATACGCCGTTTCTCTTCCCGGGTAGTCAGTTCCTTCTCCTCCCCGCCGAAAAAGGCCGCCGCCGACATATCGAAAGTAAACACAGTGGCCAGAAGCCCTCTGCGCTTCTGCTCCATGATCTTATGAATCAGCGCCCGGTGCCCCAGATGTACGCCGTCGAATTTGCCGAGCGCGACGGCGCTCCGCCCGGGCAGCCCAAACGCTGTCGTCTGTTCTATGATCTGCATAATCACCTCTCAAGAAACATCCTGACCGGTTTTATAACATCCGTTTCTTTATAATACCGGTATATTCCGTAAAACCTGCCTGTCCGGTCATAAACCCGCAGCTGCTGCGCATCGGCAAACTCCGTCTCCCCGTCCTGCCGCTCCAGCTGGTCCATCGTGAGAACATTGCCGTTCTCCGCCATCCGCTGTCCGGCCGGTGTCACTGTCACTGCCCGGTCTTTCTCGAACACGGCGTCCGGCTTTATAATAACATCAGATATTTTATCTTCATCCCGCAGGTTTTCCAGCTGCTCCAGTGTCAGCGCCTCTTCGATCCCCAAAATGCCCACCCGGCTGCGCGTCAGTGATTCCATGGTGCCGCCGCACCCCAGCTGCTCCCCGATATCATGACAGAGGGTTCTGATGTATGTTCCTTTGGAACAGACGACCCGCATCCGCACAAGCGGCAGCTCCAGCGCAAAGATCTCAATCTCCCTGATCTGTACCCGCCTCGCCCTGCGCTCGACTTCCCGTCCTTCCCTTGCCAGCTCATACAGCTTCCTGCCGTTCACTTTCAGGGCCGAGTACATGGGCGGAATCTGGTCATAGTCTCCCACGAAGCCAAGGACAGCGGCCTTTACCGCTTCCGGGTCCAGACGCTGTGCCTCTCCCGCCGGACACTGCCTTAAGATGCGGCCGCTCATATCCTGGGTATCGGTGGTCACACCCAGACGCAGGACAGCGATATATTCCTTGTCCCAGTCCGTCAGCATATCACAGAGTTTTGTGCCCGAACCCAAACATACAGGAAGCACGCCGACCGCATCCGGGTCGAGTGTTCCTGTATGCCCGATCTTTTTCATTTTACAGATTCCACGGAGTCTGGCCACTACATCATGGGATGTGTAGCCCGCCTCCTTATATACGTTCATGATTCCGTTATACATACCAGATTCCGTACCTTCAAATCTTCTTCTTTAATAACATCCGCTATTCTATATTCAGCTGCTCTGCGATACCGATGGCCAGATTGTTGATATTATCATGATATGTACCGTTCATCGTGCATCCGGCCGCCCGGACATGTCCGCCGCCGCCGAACCGCATCGCCACGCCTGCCACATCGACACGGCCTTTGGAGCGCATGCTGATCTTATATTCCAGTGTCCGTATCTCGTACATGAAGATGGCGCATTCCACATCTTTCACTGCCAGCAGCTGGTTCACGATCCCGTCCAGATCCTGCGGCGTCACCTGATAGAAATCCATCATCCGTCTGGATACCATACTGACAATACACTTGTCATGCATGAACCGGACACTCTCCAGAATCGCCCTTCCCATAATCTGTGTCTGCACATAAGTCTTCTCATAGAAGGTGTCATCAATGATTTTTGAAAAATCAAATCCAAATTTAATTAATTCCGACACCACCTGCAGCGTATGCGGCGCTGTATTGGAATAGCGCAGCACGCCCGTATCGTGGATAATACCGATATAGAGCGCCCTGGCAATCTCTTCATCCACCGCTGCCGGATCCATCAGATCGTACAGAAGTTCCGCCGTTGAGCTTCTCTCCGGCTCAATGATCCTTACATCCCCGCAGCCCGGATTGCTGATATGGTGGTCGATATTGATCTTCTTACGCGCCTTCTCATAGAGAGCACGTACCTCTCCCAACCGGTCGTCCGCACAGTCCAGCACAATAAAAACATCATATATTTTACCAGCGTCTACATTGTTAAATTCTGATTTAATATCTTCGATATGGCTGATGCAGTCAAATATCTCCGCCGGTTTCTCCAGATACACATCAATTTCTGCCTCCGGCAGTTCCTTTTTCAAGTAAAGATACAATCCCATAACCGAGCCGACACAATCTCCATCCGGCCTGATATGTCCGCTGACCGCTATCGATCCTGCATTTCTTACTTCCTCTGTTATTCTAATCATTTATATCTCTTCCTTTCGCCTGCCCCGGGATCCGACAGGATCACCGTAGTTCTACGTCTTCTGCGCGCTCTTCGGCGTCACTGCTCTCCCTGCTGATCACTTCGTCTATCTTCCTGGACATATCCACCCCGTAGGCGATGGACTGATCCATGATAAAAGTCACCTGCGGCGTGTTGCGCAGATTGATCGTTCTGGCCAGACGACTGCGGATATACCCTTCCGCACTTGTAAGCCCGGCCAACGTATCTGCCTGCGCGTTTTCATCTCCCAGCACACTGATCCATGCCTTACAGGTCTTCAAGTCCGGTGCTACCTCCACGGCCACCACCGAAGTCATCGGAGCGATCCTCGGATCCTTGATCTCACTCCTGATGACTTCCGCCAGCACGCGCTGCACTTCTCCGTTGATCCTGGTATTTTTCACACTGTTCTTACGCATATGCCAGACTCCTTTCTATACATCGTTACCACTTCCGGTGAGATGTCCTCCCCACTGTACAGGCCTTCGCCGGCCTGTCAGTACCATTCTGCCGGTCAGCGGGGCACTTCCACCATAATATATGCTTCTACGATATCCAGCTCCTGCATCTTGTCGAAGCCGTCAAACACAAGGCCGCACTCAAATCCGGCTTTGACTTCCTTCACATCGTCCTTGAAACGCTTTAAGGAAGCCAGGGCACCTTCGTAGATCTGCTCGCCTTCTCTTGTGATACGGATCCTGGCGCCTCTCTGGAATTCGCCGTCCAGTACATAAGAACCGGCGATATTGCCGATCGCAGAAGCCTTGAAGATCTGACGTACTTCCGCATGACCGATCACCTTCTCCTCGAAGATCGGATCCAGCATACCCTTCATGGCTGCCTCGATATCCTCGATCGCCTGATAGATGACCTTGTACAGTCTCACGTCCACGCCCTCGCGCTCTGCCACAGCCTTGGCCGTGGTATCCGGACGCACATTGAAACCGATGATGATAGCCGATGACGCGGAAGCCAGAGACACATCGGACTCATTGATGGCACCTACGCCGCCGTGAATACATTTCACCACGACTTCCTCGTTGGACAGTTTCATCAGGCTCTGCTTCACTGCCTCCACACTACCCTGAACATCCGCCTTAACGATCAGGTTCAGCTCCTTCAGATTACCTTCCTGAATCTGGTTGAACAGATCGTCCAGGGACATTCTTGTCTTAGTATCTGCAAGCATCTCTTCTTTATGCTGCGCCATATAAGTCTCCGCATAAGATTTCGCGCTCTTGTCATTTTCGTGCACGATAAATACCTCGCCTGCGCTCGGTACATCGGACAGACCGAGAATCTCCACCGGTGTGGAAGGCTTCGCCTCTTTTACTCTTCTGCCCTTATCGTCGATCATCGCCCTTACTTTGCCGTGGCTCGATCCGGCGGAAATAAAGTCTCCCACATGCAGCGTACCCTTCTGTACAAGCACCGTCGCCACAGGACCGCGGCCTTTATCAAGCTCTGCCTCGATCACCAGACCTCTCGCATTCCTGTCGGGATTCGCCTTCAGCTCCAGGATCTCCGCTGTCAGAAGGATCGTCTCCAGCAGATTCTCAAGTCCTTCTCCGGACTTGGCCGATACCGGAACAAACTCCGTGGATCCGCCCCAGTCTACCGGGATCAGTTCAAATTCCGTCATCTCCTGTTTCACCCGGTCAATGTTCGCATTGGGCTTATCAATCTTGTTGACGGCAACGATGATCTCGATCCCCGCCGCCTTGGCGTGGTTGATGGCTTCCACCGTCTGGGGCATAACGCCGTCGTCCGCAGCCACAACAAGCACCGCGATATCGGTTGAATTGGCGCCGCGCATACGCATTGCCGTAAATGCCTCATGGCCCGGCGTATCCAGGAAGGTGATGCTCTGTCCGTTCACCGTCACGGTATAGGCGCCGATGGCCTGCGTGATACCGCCTGCCTCCTTATCCGTCACATTGGTCTTACGGATCGCATCCAGCAGGGATGTCTTACCATGGTCTACATGACCCATAACACAGATAACGGGCGGTCTGCTGACCATCGCGCTCTCGTCTTCTTCGTCCTCTCTGAGCAGTTCCTCGATCACGTCTACCTTGACTTCCTTCTCGCAGATGATCTCATACTCGATCGCGATATTCTCCGCATCCTCGTAGCTGACCTCGGAATTCAGGGTCACGATCTGTCCCTGCAGGAAAAGTTTCTTGATGATCACCGAAGGCTGGATCTTCATCTTATCCGCCAGCTCTTTGATGGTCAGCGAGTCGGGAACCGTGATCACTTTGATCTGTTCTTCTACCTTATCTTCTGCCTTCTTCTCCGGCTTGATGAAACGACCTGCCTTATTGCGGTTCTTTACCGCTGCGTCGTCCTCTTCATAGATCAGGTCCTTCTTCGAGCGTTTGTCTCTGTCCTGATTTACCCTGCGCTTCTCTTCCTCTCTGTGCTTCTCCGCATCCTTGGCCGAGGTTTCAGGCATAAAGCTCTTCTGACCGTTATTTTTCTTAAATCGATTGTCCTGTCCGCCATTGCCTCTTCCAGAGCGGTCAAAACCGCCGCCGCTCCTGTTAGGGCCTGCACCAGGGCCACCGCTTTTGCGATCCCCCTGATTGTTGTTATAAGGCGGCCTGCCCTGTCCGCCAGGTCTGCGATTATCCCGGTTATCCCGGCCTTCTCCGTCTCTGGACCGTCTTTGCTCCTGCGGCCCTCTGGCAGTCTGTGCAGCGCCTGCGTTCGCGTTTGCACTTGCCTTCTCGCGCTCCCGCTCTTTCTCGCGTTCACGCTCTCTTTCCCGTTCTCTTTCAAGTTCTCTCTCCCGTTCACGCTCTCTCTTCTCCTGCTGGCGCTGTTCCAGTCTGCGCTCCTGCTGCTGCCTCTGACGCACTTCATAAGGCTCCGCCGTAACAGGAATCGGCTTCTGGGTCGGTCTGATGATCTTATGCGGCGCATTCTGCACCTGAACCGGACGGCCGCCGTTGCCTGACACTCTCCTGTCCCGTTCTCTGTCATTGTTGTTCCTGCGGCCGCCGTTGCCGCCGCCCTGCGCCTGACGCTGGCCCTGACCCTGTGACTGACGCTGCCCCTGTCCGCCCTGCATCTTGGAATGCTGAGGGTTGCTCACGAAGATGATCTTTTTCTTCTTGGGCGCTTCCCCTCTGCCGGCCTCCGGCTTTCTGTTCTCGCCATTCGGTCTCGGCTGTCCCTTCCCGTCGGCCTTTCCGCCTTCCGCCTTCGCATCGTTCCCGGCCGCCGCTGCCTTCTTTCCGTCCTCTGTGGATACTGCCGCGTCTGCTTTCACTGTCGTGCCGGCCTTCTCTGTTCCTTTAACTGCCGTCTGCTCCGCCTTCTCTGTTTCTTTGACTGCCGTCTGTTCCGCCTTCGGCCCCGCTTCCACAGCTTTCACCCTGCTGTCTTCTACCGCACCGGCCGCCGTTCCGCTGACTGCACCCTGCGTCTCACCGCCGCCGAAATGCCTGCGTACCAGCGCAATCGCCTCCTCCTCGACAGAGCTCTGCGCCGCTTTCACTTCATATCCTTTATCCTGCAAAAAAGCCACCAGCTCCTTACTCTGCCTTTCCAGCTCTTTTGCCAGCTCATGTACTTTCATTTTCGCCATGCTCACTACCTCCAACTATTTCGAATCTACCAAATGCTTCCGTATCGAATCTGCAAATCCCGCATCAGTCACAGCAAGACAGGAACGCTCTTCCTTGCCGATCGCGTGCCCCAGTATCTCCTTCTCACTGTAATACCAGTATGGCACCTTATAGAATTCACACATATTACTATATTTTTTTCTGGTGTTATCCGAAGCATTCTCCGCTATGATAACCAGATATGCTTTTCCGTTCTTAACTGCTTCCTCTGTCGCAAATCCGCCACTGACAACATTTCTGGAGCGGGTGGCCAGCCCAAGCATAGATAACACCCGATCTTTATTCGGTCTGCCCTGCATGTTCTCCCTCCTCAAACTCCTTTTCCAGATTCTCATAAACTTCCTTCGGGATGCTCATCTTAAAGGAACGCTCCAGCCCTTTATTCTTCCGCGCCTTCGCCAGGCATTCCTTATCCATACACAGATAAGCGCCCCTGCCGTTCTTCCTGCCGGTCATATCCAGCACAATAGAGTCTTCCGCTGTTTTCAAGACACGCATCAATTCTTTCTTATTCTTCATCTCGCCGCAGCCCACACACTGCCGCATGGGAATCTTCTTCGCCATCACCGTATCCTCTCTATTGTCTTATGCCGTCACCGGCCTTTCTATCCTCCCGAATCCTTTCCGGAATCTCACCGGCCTTTTACATCTCCTCCGGCTCCTCTCCGGACTCCTCATCCACGTCTTCTTCTTCGTCCCCGTAAATTTCGTCCCCGTATGTTTCCTCTTCGAAGCTCTCGTCTTCGCCGGCGTCCTCATCGGATCCTTCATAAGCGTCCGCCTCATACGTTCCTTCTTCGGTCTCATCGTACAAGTCGTCACCGTCGTAGTCTTCCTCAAAGTTCTCTTCGCCGTCATAGGACTCGTCTTCGTACTCCTCATCGTCATAGACATAGTCTTCATACCGGAAGCCTACCGCATCCTTCGCCTGCGTCTCGCTCTTAATGTCGATCTTATAACCTGTCAGTCTGGCCGCCAGTCTGGCATTCTGCCCCTCCTTACCGATCGCCAGAGACAGCTGATAGTCCGGCACCACGACTTTGGCCGTCTTCTCATCCGGGTCCGCAAATACCGCCACGATCTTGGCCGGAGACAGCGCGTTCTGGATCAGATTGCCGGGGTTCTCATCCCAGTTGACGATATCGATCTTCTCCCCCCGCAGCTCATCCACGATGGAATTGACTCTGGCACCGTTGATCCCCACACAGGCGCCTACCGCGTCCACATTCGGATTGATGGAGCGGACTGCCAGCTTCGTCCTGCTGCCCGCCTCCCTGGCGATGCTCATGATCTCCACCGTGCCGTCCTTGATCTCCGTCACCTCCGCCTCAAACAGCCTCTTGACCAGCTCCGGATGGGTACGGCTTACAAGAATCCTCGGTCCTTTAGGTGTATTCTTCACTTCCAGGATATATACCTTAATTCTCTCCGTGGGTCTGAAATTCTCCCCTTTGACCTGCTCGCTCTCATTGAGGATCGCATCCGCCTTACCCAGATTAATGGAAATGTTCCTGCCGATGTGGCGCTGTACGATTCCCGTCACCACATCCTTTTCTTTCTCATAATACTGATTGTAGATGACGCTTCTCTCTTCCTCACGTATCTTCTGCAGGATCACGTTCTTCGCATTCTGTGTCGCGATGCGCCCGAACTCTTTGGACTTGATCTCCACATGCAGCATATCGCCCAGCTGTGCCTTGTGGGAGAGCTCCCGCGCATCCTCCAGTGAGATCTGGAGCACATCGTCCTCCACTTCCTCCACGACCTCCTTCTCGGCATAGCAGAGGAAATCGCAGGTCTCCTTGTCGATCTCCACCTTCACATTGTCCGCCTTGCCGAAGTGGTTCTTGCAGGCCGTGATCAGAGAATTCTCGATCGCATCGAAAAGTGTCTCTTTCGGGATATCCTTCTCTTTCTCCAGAATGTCCAGCGCCTCCATTAACTCCTTATTCATTTTCCATTATCCTCCTATGTCTGTTGATCTCTCTCAATTCCTTATGTTCTCAATCTGTCTCCCTGTCGGCCGCAGCACAGATGGCCGCGGCAATACGGCTTCCTGCCTCTTCGTCACGCCCTTTGACCGTCTCTTAAAAATGAAACGCCAGTCTGATCAGCGCCACCTCGGAACGCTGAAACACGTGCCCGCTTCCTTCCGTCTCTATCGTGATCGTCTCTTTGTCGAATGCTTTCAAAATCCCGGAGAACTCCTTCTGCTTATCGACCGGCTTATAAGTCTTCAGCTCGACTTCTGCCCCCAGGCTCTTCTCCAGATGACGATCCTTCTTAAGCGTCCTGCCGAGTCCCGGACTGCTGACCTCCAGAATATAGGCATCCGCAATAAAATCTTCTTCATCCAGCACATCCGACAGCGCCCGGCTGACATTCTCACAGTCCGTGATGTTGACCCCTTCCGGCTTATCAATATAGGCCCGCAGATACCAGTCGCTGCCTTCCCTGACATACTCCACATCGTAGATCTCCACGCCGAAACGCTCAGCGATCGGCGTCAGAAGCTGCTCGGTTTTTGCCTCGTAGGTTTCTTTCTTTGACATGTATTCCTCCTGATCGTCTTCTTCCTTATTATGATCCTGCTTATTCTCCGAACGGCTGTCTGCCTCCGAAACTGCCGTTTCACATAAAAGAGTGGACTCGCAAGTCCACTCTTTATCTTATCCTTTATTAATGACATCTACAGTAGTATAGCACCTTTTTCCTGTATTTGCAAGCAAAAACTGCTACAGGATAAATACCTCCATCTCCTTCTGCAGATCGTCCGCGATCTTCCTCAGTTCTCCGGCCTTCTGGGTGATAGCGGACATATGCTCCCCTACCTCCGTCACGGAAGCCGATGACTCCTCGGTGCCTGCCGCATTCTCCTGGGCAAGTGAAGTAAGGTTCTGTACGATATCCACCACATTGATACGCGTATTGTCAATCTTCTCCATCTTGTCGGCAATGCTGCGGATTCCCTCGATCGTCTTCGCTATCCCGCCGTGCATCTCTTCAAACTGCTCTTTGGTCATGCCGACATTCTCATTCTGGTCTTCCATGACCTGTTTGACTTCGCTCATTGTCTGCACCGCTTTCTCGGAATCCGTCATGAGCAGTGCAATGATCTGGCCGATCTGTTTGGCCGATTCGTTGGATTCCTCGGCCAGCTTCTGAATCTGTTCCGCCACAACGGCAAAGCCCCGGCCCTGCTCGCCGGCCCTGGCCGCCTCGATTGCCGCATTTAAGGACAGCAGGTTGGTCTCCTCAGCAATCGACGTGATCAGCGTTGTAGCCGCCTTGATCTTCATCGCCGATTCGTTGGTCGTATTGGTCTGTTCGTAGATCAGCTCGATCGCCCGCTGAGCCTTACGGTTTACCGCCTCCATCGTATCCAGCGTCTTGACCGCAACCTCACTGGAAGTGAACATGCTCTCCGCGGTCCTGCGCAGATCTTCCATCTCCATATTGTTTTCTTCGATCATACTGCCCATGAGCACGATATCCTCTGTCGCCCGCTGGGTCTCCTCCGCCTGGGACATGGCGCCGTCCGCCATCTCCTGCACAGCCAGATCCACCTGCCTGACCGTATTGGAGATCGTATCCGTATCCGCATTGAGCCTGTGGGACGTCTCCATCACCGTGCCGCTGTGTTCCTCGATCCGGCCGATCACCTTCACAAGCTGTCCGCGCAGAATATCCACGGCCCTGCTGATGGCGCCGATCTCATCTTTTCTCTCACTCAGCTTCTTCTGGTCCTCGTCCTCCCGGAAATCCAGCCCCGCAAACCGCATCGCCAGCTCCGCGATATGCCGCAGGGGCTTTACGATCACATTACAGCAGAAAAAGGCGCCTACCATACAGACAAGCATCGTGATGCAGCCCCAGAAGATACAGGTCCAGAAGATCTCATTCGACGACTTCATCTCTCCGCCGGTAGATTTCATGGCCGCATCCTCATCCGCTGTGATGACAAATATGTAAGAACCGTCCTCCGTCACGCTGTACGAAGCATATTTCTTATCGCCGTTATAGACATATTTTACGGAAACCGTCCCCTGCGGAATATTGCCCGCCTGGATCTGTGCCACCGCACCGTTGACCGCCTCATTCTCTACCTGGCTTCCGATCTTGTTGGCTGTCGGATGATAGCACATCGTTCCGTTCCGGTCCACGATATAGGCATAGGAGCCGTCCAGATCCATAATATTAACACCGCCTGCCAGCTCTTCCCAGAATGCCGTATCCGGTTCCATACCCTCTTTGCGCAGATCCGCCACCCGGATATTCATGGTCTTCCCGTAAGCAGAAGCCAGGTCTTCCATGTAACAGCCCACCATATCCTTAAACTGTCCACTGGACATGGAAGTAAAAATCGCGATCAGCGTCATTCCCACGATCACGATCGCTCCCATCGACATAAATATGATCCTGGCTCGGACTGATGACAATGTCGCTATTCCCATCGTGTCCTTACCGGCCATGCTTCCTGTTTTTTCACACTTTCCCGTTTTCCCGTTTTCACACATGAATCTTGTCTCCCGTCTTGCTTTATTAAGTGATAACACACAGAAACAGACAGTCAGACTTTCTGCATCCGCTGTCTTTACCCATTATATCTAAAATCTTTTCTTAGTTCAATCCTGTTTTTCGTATCTTTTTGCAGTAAACTGTCCATTTTAAGTCGTTTTAAAACGAGAAAGGACACTCCCCCTTCTCACGGGAAAAGTGTCCTCGCAGATATCCTGTTTTATAGTGAACGACATTAGAAATTTCGTTCACTATATTTCACCCTTTTTTATTCCTGTGCCTCCTGCATGGCACTGCCGATCCAGAACCCGTACTCAATATCTTCTTCTGCGCTGATATGGTACGCCGGCTCTACATCTGTCCCCCAGCTGTCGATGCCGCCAACGCCTCTTACCGCGCCGAGCACCGTCAATACCGTCCGCCTTGGCGCCGGCAGCTCTTCATGATGGGTGGCATTCTCCAGTTCGGGCGCCGTGTAGGGCAGACAGGCAAAGGCAATATCCTTTCCGTCTTCCGCCCGGAAGCGCAGTCCTGTCTGCTGCTTCTTTGTGCAGGCATTGTTTAAAACGCTGCTGCGGTACACTTCCACCCACTTCGTCTGCATATGCATCCCGCAGTCCTGGGGCACCATATAAGGAGTCACCGGCAGGCCCTCCACCTCATAAACGCCGGGAATCCCGCCGGCCATCCTGTCCGGATAGGTCTCCCCGGACAGCCCGTCATAACGATACCGGTCCGCGCAGGTGGGCATCACAAACCGCATACCGAACACCGGCAGCTGGGGCAGGCCCTTTTTCCCTGTATAGCGGACACGGACATGGATGTCGCCGCCCGCGTACACCTCATAGGCTACCGTCACGGTCGTCGCCGGCACCGTGATCGTCTCATACGTATACGTGACTTCGGCCTGCTTTGCTTCCACCGCACCGTTACAGGCATTGTTCGCCGGAGCCATGGGCACCGCCACAGACACGCCGTCTATCGCCGCCGTAACCGACGTCTTCCTGATAAAGCAGTCCGCCGCCAGCCACATGCCGCTCTTTACGCCAAACCCGCTGCCCCTGTCGTTATCCGTCAGGGCACGCCAGAAGGTCGGTAAAGGCGCCCGGTAAAGCCACTCTTTCCCGTCCCGCACCAGAGATTCCATGCCGGCTCTGGTCACGGAGAAAAGATAAGAGAAACCATCCCCGTGCATACCGATCACCGCATCTCCCACGACAACCTGCAATTTATTCATACAATCCATAATAGTACCTCACCTCCTGCATCGCGGGCTTCTCCGTCCTGTCCGCAAACACGATGCCGTTTCCGGAAAACTCATAATCGCTGGCCCGGTCGTCGAAATCGCCGCCGTAACGCAGCACCTTCTTCCCCGTCACCTCATCCTCCACATACAGCGCCTGATCGATATAGTCCCAGATATAACCGCCCTGGTACATCTCAAACCGCTCCAGCAGGTCGATATAGGACTTCATGCCGCCCAGTGAGTTGCCCATATCGTGCATATATTCACACAGGATAAAGGGCTTCTTCGGCTCATTCTCCAAATACGCTGCGATATCCTGCGGTTTCGCATACATCCGGCTCTCCACATCGGACACCACATCTTCATAAGTCCGGTCGTGCACCACGCCTTCATAATGTACCAGCCGACTGTCATCCTTTTCCTTAAAAAGCCGCTGCATGGCCGCGATATCCTCCCCCACGAAGGACTCGTTGCCAAGCGACCAGAACAGCACCGACGGATGATTCTTGAACGTCTCGAAATTCGTCCTTGCCCGGTCCACCACCGCTTCCTTCCACTGCGGCAGACTGCCCGGCACATTCCAGGAAGTCTCGGTGGACATCTTCTGCCAGGAACCATGGCTTTCCAGATTGGTTTCCGACATCACATAGATCCCGTGCCTGTCGCACAGATCATACCACGCGATCTGATCCGGGTAATGGCAGGTCCGCACCGAATTGATGTGATTGCGCCGGAAGCACTCGATATCCCATTCCATATCCTGCAGGGTGATGCATCTGCCGCCTTCGGCGCTCCACTCATGCCGGTTGACCCCGTTGATGATCAGCCGCTTTCCATTGAACAGGATCACCTTATCCCGCAGTTCGATACGACGAAAGCCCACCGCACAGGGCACCGCCTCCGTCACGGCTCCCTGACCATCCTCCAGGATCACTTCCGCCCGGTACAGATACGGATTCCCGTTCTCCCAGAGCACCACGTCCTCTATCCCGTCAAAGGACACGCTGACTTCCTGTGCGGCCGCAGCGGCACGCTCACCGATCACATGCCCTTCCCGGTCTTTCAGGATCACCTTCACTCTGCCGGACAACGCGCCGCCTTCTGTCCCTGTCTGATCCGCTCCCGTGCTCTGCCCCTGCAGCTTCCCGACCGCGCCGCAGACCGCGTCCGTATGCTCCGCGGACAGCTTCAACTGTACATTCACGCTGCCACGCTTTAAATCCTCATCGGGTTTTGCCTTGATCCACAGATCTTCCACATGCAGTTTCGGCTTCGCATAGAGTGTCACATTCCGGAAGATCCCGAAGAACCGGAAGAAATCCTGATCCTCCAGATAGGCCGCCGTGCTGTTCTTATACACCTCCACCGCCAGCACATTCCCTTTTTCCCTGATAAAAGGGGTCAGATCGAACTCCGAAGGCGTAAAGGTATCCTCCGCATACCCCACAAACTGTCCGTTCAGCCACACATACACAGCCTGTTCCACGCCCTCGAAGCAGATGCATACCCGTCTGCCCAAAAGCCCTGCCTCCAGATCAAATATCTTCCGATAGGAACCCACCGGATTATATGCCGCCTCACTGAAAGACCCCGCTTCCGTCCTGTCCTCTCCCAGCGCATAAGCCGGGCGGCGGTACACCTTCCCCTCCCACGGGTACATGGTGTTGATATAATGGATCTTATCATATCCTGCCATCTCGATATGACAGGGCACCCGAATCTCCCCGAACGCTTTCGCGTCAAAATCCTCCCGGAAAAAATCCGCCGGGCGGCTCTGCGGATCTGCCGCATAAGCAAACTGCCAGGTCCCGTTCAAAGACTGGTACAGTGAGCTTTGCTGCCTCTCCATCTCCTCTACGCTCCCATAGATCTTATGGTCACTGTGCGCCGGAAGCTGACCCACCCGAAACACCTGCGGGTCATCCAGCCACCTGATATCTGCTTCCATACTCTGCTCCTTCCTGATCGAAATCCACTCTGTTTCACCCGCGCAGCAGATCCGCATACCCGAACACAACGTCCTGTATCCGGTACAGCTCCGATTCCCTGCTCACACTGCGCCACACTTCCTTATAGAACAGGAACCACTCTTCCAGTTCCGTCGCCAGACGCTTCCCGTCCACCGCGATCACCGGCTCCGCGCCAAACTCCCCTGCACCGATCCATACCCCGATCTTCTGCAAAAGTTCTGCGCCCCGGATCGCCACCAGACAGGCATGCAGCATCTCTTTGGTCTGCGCCGGCAGCTGCGGCATCATCCGGCAAAGCCTGTCAGCGATCTGCTCAAGGCCTGTCAGCGCCGTCTGTGCTCCTTTCAGCCGCTCCGCCACCTGTGCCGCTTCCGCAGATGAAAGCAGTCTGCCGGCATGTCCTTCTATATACCATACCGCATGATCCCAGCCAAACACCTGACTGTCTGCGATCTGTGCCATGACCGACACAAGCTGCTCCGACTGGTCCCCGAATTCCACCCGGGATATCCTGCGGTTCATCTCCTCAAATGCCGGTATCTGCCCGTTCCATGAAAAAGCGGCCCCGTAGATCCTGCCCGGAATCCCGAAATCAGGATGGTTGATATGTCCGTAATCGCCCCAGTCCGTGGTCAATACCCCTTCCGTATGATACTGCCGCGCATAGGTGCACATCCTCTTAATATTCTCGTAAGCCGCATCCAGCCGGTTGACAAGCTGATTCCAGCCGCTCACGCCCGGACAACTGTACTGCACTGCGCCCGCCTCCGCCAGCTTCCTTGTGGACTCATCGCTCTGGTTCCTGTCGTATCCCCAGTTCAAACAGATCGTCTCCGGCGGCAGTTCCTTTATGACTTCCGGGAAGTCACAGACGATGTCGCCCCAAAACATGGGAATCCTGCCTTTTTCCACCAGAAATTCGCACAGCTTCCTCACATGGTCGATGTACAGACGCTTCACACCAATCCGTTCCGCTTCCGCAAGGCTTCTGCCTTTTCCCAGATCAAAAGTCTCGTCCGCCCCAATGTTAAAGTGCTTCGATGTAAAAAGAGGCATAAACTCTTCGATCATCCGCTTGATCAGCGCAAGACTCTCCTCATTGGTCACGTCGATCGTATGATGCATCATCCTGTCCACGAATCCAAAAGACTGTTCGCGCGGGTCAGGCAGTTCACACAGATGCTCATATGTCTTCGTGCGCAGCAGCTTATACAGATGGCCGAAACAGGAGATATTCGGGATCAGCTCGATATTCAGCTTCCTGCAGTATGCATCGAACTCCAGAATATCCTGTGCGGTCAGCGGCGTGTCGTCCCGCCACATCTCGCTCAGCTCTTCGAACAGATAAGAGTGCTCGATATACAGCTGCATCTGGTTGATCTTGTAAAAAGCCAGATTGTCCGCCAGCTTCTTTAAATAAGAAAGAGTCGGGATCCTGCCCCTGGTCACGTCATGATAAAAGCCCCTGTTTTTGATATCGGGGAAATCATGAATGCTCATACAGGGCACACAGGGACCGGTCTGCCTGACGATCTGGCGTAACGTCTGTACGCCGTACAGCAGCCCTCTGCGCGCACCGCCCGTGATGCCGATGCCGTCCGCTCCGACCTCGAGCCGATATTCCTCCTCTCCCAGACCGGGATCCACCGACAGCACCACCGCCGCCTTTCCCGAGGCCCCTCTCGTCACCGCCGGCCCGTATCCCATACATCCGGCAAGCTCCTCCTGCAGCAGTCCGGCGTACTCATACGCCTCTGCCGGACAGGATACGTCCAGCACGATCTTCTGGTCAAACCGGATCGTATACTCCCCCTTTGTCAGCTGCATCTTCTGTGGTTCCGGTATTATATACATACGCTGTTCTCTCCTTTCTGCCGGCCGCCCGGCCTGCAGGCCATATAGTATATCTTATTATACAGAACCCTCTGCCGGAAATCCATACCTTGTATGAAACAAAACATGCACAAAATGATGCAGGCGCTGCGCCTCGAGGGACGCAGGAAGGTTCCTGCAGGACCGTCCGGATACCGGCAGGAACAGCCGCCCGCCTCAAAACTGCACCGGCTCCGTCCGGACCGTGAGCGGTTCCATCCGATACTCCGGAAAAGCATCCAGCAGCGCCGGCAGGGCGTCCGCGGTACACGTCACCCTGTCATGGGCCAGCAGCACCACCTGCTGCCTGCCCATCGTCGTCTCTACCGCATTGCTCACCAGCTTTTCGGGGCTGTTTTCTTTGCCCGTCGCATCTTCCAGACTGGCATTCCAGTCATAGTAGACAAACCCTTTCGCCTCCATCGCCTCAATGATCTCTTTGCTCACCTTCTTGTTGAAGGCATTGATGCTGCCGCCCGGGAACCGGAACAGTCTGGCCTCCACTCCCGTCACCTCGTATACGGTGTCATATGCTTTCTGAAAATCTTCCATATAACTGTCCACATCCGCATAGAGCGTTTTATAATCATGTACGTCACAGTGAATACCGATGGCATGTCCTTCCTGCACGATCCGTCTTGCCGTCTCCGGGTATCTGCGCACATACTCCCCGATCACAAAGAAAGTCGCCTTCACATTCCTTTCCTTCAGAATATCCAGTATCCTGTCCGTATTCTCCTCCGAAGGACCGTCGTCAAAAGTCAGATACATTGTCTTCGGGTTCAGGTATCTGTCAATTCCTCTGGCGATCCCTGCCGCCAGCTGGTCTCTGTACGCTCCTGTGATCAACCTGCCGCGCTCCTCCTCATTGGAGAGAAACCCGGTCTCGATCAGACAGGACGGCATCGTGCTTTTGCTGGTCACACACAGTTCGGAATCCGCGATAAGCTCCCTGCTCACAGCGCCCGTCTCCCGCACGGTCTCCTGCTGGATCAGCTGCGCCAGCCGTCCGCTGTCCCGCTCTGCGTCGGTTCCGTCATACCAGGTCTCAATCCCTGCCACGCTTTCATCCTCGCAGGAATTTTGATGGATGCTCACATAGAGCAGGGCATTCCTGGCGTTCGCATTTTCCACCCGGTCCATCTTATCTATGTAATCATCGCCCTCTCTGGCCAGTTCCGCCTGATATCCCATCTCCCGCAGCCGGACAACGACCCGGGCCGCGATCATCCTGTTGATATCCTTCTCCACGATATTCCCAAACACACAGCCGCCGTCCACTCCGCCGTGTCCGGGGTCGATGACGATCACCGATGCCTCTTCGCTCTGTGCTTCCTGCATGGCGGTCTCTTCTTTATCGTCCCCTTTATCTTCCCGCTCCTCACTGCCGGTCTCCGAAACCGCCGGCTGCTCCTGCGTGAGGGTATCCCTGGCTCTGGTCTTCACCGTCACGGTACCGGACTGCATCTGCGCCGTCGCCGCCTCCACAGACTGTGTCGCCTTCCTTGTCTTAACGGCCACGGCGGCGCAGACTATGATGATGCAGACAATCGACAACCCCGTCACGATCCTGCACAGATAACTTCTCAATTCTTCTCTTCTTCTCTGTGAGCTGCGGTATCCTCTTTTTCTGTACATAAAATGATGCTCCTCTCCTGTAATCTGTTCCTATCATACAGAAGCGGTGCATCATAATTTCATCATTTTTGTAACATAGTTACATCATTTTTGCATCAAAGTTGCATCATCGGATTATCGGGAGATCTTCAGAAACAGTTCATTGATTCCTTCGTAGAAACCAACCGTAACGATCGTCCTCTCTTCCCCGCTGCCGGCAAAGACATACTTCTTATAGTAAGGCGTCGTCTCCAGCAGCGGATTATCCGTCTCGTATGCCTCCGGCTTCGTCAGCCCCATATAACTGCTCCACGCATCGATCAGCGCATCCGGATCGATATCCTCCCATCCAAGCTGCGCCCGCACATAGAATTCATAGATCTTGCCGTCATCCGCATCAATATACGCGTCGATCAACCGATTCTCCTTGTTGGCATTCTGCAGGCTGCCCGTCAGGCTCAGCTTCCAGACCGCCACATTGTTTCTCGGTTCCGGCACGTCGATCGCGGAATAGAGCGTTGCCTCATAAGCCTGCGCCCGGATCTCCCGGATCTCCTCCGGCAGAATACCGGCCTCCTTCAGGATGGAAAATTCCCTGTTCGCAGTCTCATAGATCTGCTCGTCCGTAATCTCCTTCCCGGAAGGGCCGTTATGGTTGACCACGAAAGCATAAGTCCCCGTCAGTTCCCGGTAAGCGCTGTCCGTCTCCCTTGTTCTCGCGCTCTGTTCCGTCTCCGGCAGCGTCTGGGCGTTGAGACAGCGGGACAGAATATAGAGCTTCTCATTGCTGCTCAGCTGATAGCGGTAACCTTCTCCTCCGGTCTCTTCCTCCTGTGTTTTGATCTGATTCAATATCCCTCTGTCGGTATAGGTGGCAAGCGCTTCCGGTCCCCAGACGGACAGTATCACCGCCAGCACAGTCAGAACAAGCAGCGCCGGACTAAGAATGGATCTCTTCATGCTGTGCCTCCTTCCCCTCTTCCCATAAGAGGAATCCTGCCGTCGTTCCCTGTCCGGGCTCGCTCTCAAATTCCAGCCTGCTTTTGTGCAGCGCCAGAATCTCCGTGCAAAGCGCCAGCCCCAGCCCGGCGCCGTTTCTGCTGCGCGATCTGGATTTGTCCACCATATAGAAGGCCTGCGTGATCCTGGAGATCTCTTCCGCCGGAATCCCGATGCCGTAGTCCCTGACACTGAACCGATACCCGATCCGCCCGGGCTTTTCCTTTTCCGATGAAGGCTCTTCCACGACACGGCCTTCTATCTCGATCCTGCCGCCCGGCTCCGAAGCCTTGCAGGCATTGTCGATCAGGTTCACCAGCACCGTCTGGATCAGGCTGATGTCCGCTGTCACCACAGCCGGTTCGCAGCAGAACCGAAAATCCATGTCCGCATTGGGCCGAAACATGTTCCGCAGATATTCGAACAGAGTCTCCGTCAGGATCTTCTGCGGCCTTGCCCCTTCCTTCTTCGTCACCATGATATCCAGAAGCCGCAGCGACATGGTCTCCAGACGCTTGCCCTCCGTATAGATATAGTTGGCAGAGCGGAAACTTTTCTCCTCGTCCAGCTTTCTGGAACGCAGCATATCCGCATACCCGATGATGGAGGTAAGCGGCGTCTTAAGCTCATGGGCAAAAGCGCCCACGAACTCTTCCCGGGACACTACCTCTTCCTCCAGCTGGCCGATGGTCTTCTCCAGCGCCTCCGACATATGGTTAAAATCCTGCGTCAGCTGTCCCAGCTCGTCGCTGCTGACCTGTCTGGCACGATACCCGTAATCCCCGGCCGCCATCTTTCTTGTGGCCTTCATCAGCAGCCGGATCGGCTTCGTCAGCCGGGAAGCGATAAAGTACATGATCACGATCCCCAGGACAAGCATCAGCACCATCAGCCGCCGGTAGACCGTAAACCCCGTCTGTCTCTCCGCAAACACCTGGGACACATCCCTGAGCGTCTCCAGATACAAAACCCTGCCCAGCGCATTGACACTGCTGCCCGTCTGGATATAATAACGGTTCCCCTGTCTTATCACCCGGTAGGCATACAGATTCTCTTCCGTCTGCTCCAGCAGGGCATCGTCCGCCTCAAAACCGTCGCTGGCATAGAGCACCTGTTTTCCTTCGTCGGAAAGCCGCAGCAGTCTCCCGTCGCCCTGCCCGCCTGTCTCCAGATTGGAAGCGATCTGTTCCACGGATCCGTCCTGCAGCAGATCGTACTTAAGCGGCACATTCAGCGCTGCCGTCTGAAAGGCGAACCGCAGTATGCTGTTCTCGTCCAGTGCCTGATCGACCTCACGCGCAAGAGAGGTCCGGAACACATAGTTCACAAAATAGAACCCGCTCAAGCCCAGCGTGATTGCTATGATGATCGTCGTCCAAAGCAATAATTTCTGCGAAAATTTCATAGTTTCCTCTGCGTGGATATTGCCGGCTGTGCCTGCAATATCCCTGAATGCGTAAAACTTACCCTTCGTCCTATAACTCCAGCCGGTAGCCCACCTTGTACACCGCCACCAGATTCTTCTCCCAGCCCAGCTTCTTTCGAAGTCTCTGCACGTGGAGATCCAGTGTCCTGCTGTTGGCAAAATACTCGTCATCCCAGACCCGCTCATACAGATTTTCCCGAAAAAGCGCAATATTCCGGTTCTCCACAAAAAGCAGCATCAGATCAAACTCCTTGCTGGTCAGCGGCACCGGACTGCCGTCTTTTGTCACCCGTCTTGCTTCCACATCGATCGCCACATCTCCAAGCGCGATCACCTTATCCGTCTTATTGTATCTGCGCAGAACCGCTTCCACTCTGGCCGACAGCTCCGCCACGTCAAAAGGCTTGATCAGATAATCGTCGGCCCCCAGTTTCAGTCCCTTGACCCGGTCCTTCACTTCATGCTTCGCCGAGATAAAGATCACCGGCACCTTAAAGGGTCTGATATATTCCATCACATCATACCCGTCCGCACCCGGCAGCATGATATCCAAAAGCACCAGATCAAAGGTATTCTTCTCCACCGCATCAATGGCGGCCAGACCGTCCTGCACTGCCACGCAGGAATATCCTGCCGCCGACAGATTCATCTCGATCAGGTCGCAGATCGGCTTTTCATCATCCACTATCAGTATCTTGATCATATCTGCACCCCCGTTCCTGTCTCGATGAAAATGATCATTCAGGGCTCCATCCCCAATAGGCCCTCGCCTTGTCTACAAGCCCTGCCACCGTGTCCTCCTCACTGCAGCGGACCTTCTTCTTCACTTCCGTATCCGTCTCAAAACCGCTGGTTCGCTGGTAATAAATCTGATAGTCGCTCTCGACGACCACCTCGTCCACACTGCCCTCGTAGCTGTAGCGGGCAAATACAAGCAGGTCCTTCATGCCGTCTCCGTCGATGTCCCTGCAGGTGATTCCCTTAAACGCATACAGATTGTCGTAATCGCCCATCGGCTGAAAACTCCAGACAATATTCCCCTGCTCGTCCACCAGATAGATCATAAAGATCGAAAATTCCGCCATCGTATAGCTGCCCGGCATGACCTCCAGATAGCCCAGCTTCTCGAACTGCCTGAAATAATCCTGCTCTTTCGTGATAACAAACCCGTTCTTAAGCAGCTCCTCCCTGGTCGATGCCGTATAAAGGAATTCGGCCGAATACCCGTCCCTGACACAGGCAATGATGCTCTCGGCGCTCTTGTTCATCCCGAAGCGGTTGATCTTGTCCGAGATCCTGTAATCCCGGTAGAAGCCCGCCTCACCCTGAAACAGCACGTCTCCCACCTTATATTCCCTGCCGGCAAACTCCCCCGTCCGGTTGCGGCAGGAGACGATCAGCACGATATCCAGCCGCCCGTCCCGGTTCAGATCCTGAAAAGAGACGGCCCCGATCTCCTCCACCGGCTGTTCCAGCGTGCCCACGTTCCAGCTGTTGGCTGCCAGCTGATCCGTCCGGTACACCACAGTGCCGTCTTCCTTTGTAAAAAAAAGCGCCAGCCTCTGATACCGCTCTTCCATGGCAGGCACCAGCAGTATCTCCCCGTAGCAGTCCGTCTCCAGCGGAAAGATCTGATCCTCGATCACCCGAAATCCGCTGTCCGCGATCTGGGCCCGCCGCGTGATCCCGTTCAGCCGCCCCTGGTACTCCTCATACGCCGCCCGCACCTGCCGGTCCGCCTCCGTGGTTTCTTCTTTCGCCGCCGCAGACATGCGCAAACCGGCACACAGTGCCGCAACGGCAGTCAACATCCCTATGTATTTGCGCCATGTACTCCTCTTTCGCAATGCCTGCACCTGCTTTTTCCTCTGTCAATTACCGGCTGTTGCCGTCTGTCTTCCTCTACACGTTGATCTGAGCCGTCACGCCCAGCAGTTCTTTATTCTCCTCCAGGATCGGCCGCACCACCTCTTCCAGAAACTTCTCGACCTGCAGCGGCGCCCGTCCTACATACTTTGACGGATCCATCGTCTGCTGCAGTTCTTCTTTTGTCAGATGGAAGGCCGGATCCGCCGCGATCAGCTCCAGCAGGTCATTCTCTCTGCCGTCACGCTTCACATGGGCGCCCGCCTCCATGGACAGCTCCCTGATCTTCTCATGCAGCTCCTGCCTGTTGCCGCCCAGCTTCACCGCATCCATCATGATATTCTCCGTCGCCATAAAAGGCAGCTCACTCATAAGCCGCTTCGTGATCACCTTGTCATATACCACCAGGCCGTCCACCACATTCAGGCACAGATCCAGTATACCGTCCACCGCCAGAAAGGCTTCCGGGATCGACAGTCTCTTGTTGGCGGAATCATCCAGCGTCCGCTCAAACCACTGGGTCGCAGAGGTGATGGCCGGATTCAGCGCATCCACCATCACATAACGGGCAAGGGACGCAATGCGCTCGCTCCGCATCGGGTTCCGCTTGTACGCCATGGCCGAAGAACCGATCTGATTCTTCTCGAAAGGCTCCTCCACCTCTTTTAAGTGCTGCAACAGCCGGATATCATTGGACATCTTGTGGGCCGATGCCGCGATCCCCGCCAGCACATTGCAGACTCTCGTGTCCACCTTCCGGGAGTAGGTCTGCCCCGACACCGGACAGCACTCCTTAAACCCCATCTTCTCTGCGATCATCGGGTCGATCCTGTCGATGGTCTCCTGATCCCCGTTAAACAGCTCAAGGAAAGAAGCCTGCGTGCCGGTGGTGCCCTTGGATCCGAGCAGCTTCATCGTTGAGAGCACATAGTCAAGATCCTCCAGATCAAGACAAAATTCCTGCGCCCAGAGTGTCGCCCGCTTGCCCACTGTCGTAGGCTGGGCCGGCTGGAAATGGGTGAAGGCAAGGGTCGGAAGCTCTTTGTACTTCTGTGCAAACCCGGCAAGGCCGGCGATCACATTCACCAGCTTCTTCTTCACCAGGCGGAGCGCCTCCGTCATCACGATGATATCCGTGTTGTCACCCACATAGCAGGATGTGGCGCCCAGATGAATGATCCCTGCCGCCTTCGGACACTGCAGGCCGTAAGCATAGACATGGCTCATCACATCATGCCGCACTTCCTTCTCCCGTTCCCTGGCCACCTCATAGTTGATATCCTCCGCATGGGCTCTCAGCTCGTCGATCTGTTCCTGTGTGATGACCGGCTGCCCGTTCTGGCTCAGTCCCAGCTCCATTTCCGTCTCCGCCAGCGCAATCCAAAGTCTGCGCCACGTACAAAACTTCATATCCGGTGAAAAGATATACTGCATTTCCTTACTCGCATACCGTTCCGACAACGGGCTCACATATCTGTCTGTACTCATGTTACATTCTCCTCCATCTTCCCTGACATCTTACTGCTGCCTGTCTTACCTCTCCTCATTCTGGTACTTCTTTTCATACTCCTCCACATATTTCATGACCTCTTTCGCATACTGCGGATATTTTTCCACCAGCGTTTTGATCTCCTGCTGGGAGCCGCCTGCCACCACTTCCTTGTTGTAATCCATCCTGCGGCGCAGGGACTGTCTTCTGACGATCAGATTATGCCGGATCTCCACCATCTCTTTCCGGTCCAGGATTGCTTCCGTCTGATGCAGCCATATGGCCGGATCCTTGATCTGGTAGCATTTCAGCATCTGCAGCAGTTCCCGTTCGTTCTGATCCAGGTCTCTTTCCGCCTTCCGCATGTTCTCCCGTTCTTTGCGTTCCGCCTTGTAATTCTCCCACATGTCGATCAGCTCCTGGGCGCTGCTTACCCCGTACTTAAGCTGCAGATATTCCAGCAGGTTGGTATTGTTGACATAGCGGATCTTCACTTTATTCTGCAGAAGGATGATCTTGTTGATGCCGTTCTCCACCCGGCGAAGCTCCTGTCTGGCATCCAGATGCTTGATATAGATGACCGTGATCGCCGTCGCCGCTGCACCGGCCGTCAGCAGATACCCGGCCCTCGTATCCATATCCAGGAAAAACTGCAGAAGCAGAAGCAGCACCACGCAGAGCCCCAGCGCCGCCACACAGATGATTGCCATCCCTCTTGTATCGGCGATCAGGTTCATCACTTCGCTTTTGCGGTACAGATAGGCATGCTTCTCCCCGTCCAGACGGCCCAGATCCTGCTTGATCCGCCCCTGATACTCTTCCGCCTCACTGAGCTTCTCATAGCCTTCCTCCACCTCGTCCGCGATCCGCTCCATATGATAATACTGCTCATCGGTGATCTTACGCGCCCGCTCCATGAAGTCCGCCTTGCTGTCCTGCAGCTCGGCCACCCGCATGGCGCATTCCTTCAACTGGCTGCTCTCTTCCTCCGGAAGCGCCTCGATCTCCTCCATATCCTTTAAGTAAGACGTGACCATGTCATACTCATAAGAAAGATTCTCCAGCTCCTTCGTGGCGTCCGCCATCCGCTCCAGACAGTCCTTGACATAATCGGTTCTCTGCGTTTTGTCGTCATAGTTTACTTCGCTGATGTCTTCCGCGTCACTCCATGTGTCGTCATATTCCTCTTCCCATTCTTTTTTCCGAAACCTGTCTCTTAACTTCTTGATCAATCCCATCGTCTTTTCCGCCTGTCTGTTTTCTAAAACCGGCCGTCATGCGTTACAGCAAACGCACGGCCACCTACGATACATATTCTCTGTATCTGCCTTTCAACTCTGCCGTCAGCCGTTCAATCTCCTGATAGTAGGGCGTCTCGTTTCCGATCAGGCTGCTGCCTTCCTCCCGGAACACCTGCAGGGTAAACAGCATACGGTTCTCGTCCGTCGCCTCAAACTGCCCCTCTGCCTGCTCGATCCGCCGCTCCACCTGCAATGACGCATTGTGGTACTCCGGATGCTCCGCTATAAAGGCCACATACTCCTTGTCTTTAGAGTACATGCGCACAGAAGTCAGATACAGGGCCAGACTCTCCTTCGCCCCGTCCAGCTCAAAGGCCTCCCGGAATCGCTCGGATGCCTGCCGGAACATAAAGAGCTTCGCATAGGCCACACCCATATTGTGGTGTACCTGCGCCGTCAACATCCGGTCCGTCTCCCCGAGCTGGGTAAGAAGCGCATAATACTGCTTCAACGCCCCGTAATATCTCCCGTTCTGCAGCATATAATCCGCTTTGGCCTTTCTGCGCTCACAGGGGCCGAGTCCCTCGTTGCCCCGGATGATCTCCTCCGTCCGCAGCACCACATCTGCCGGATAGAGACCCACATACTCTAATATGATACCCGCAAAAGCCGCCGTGGAACCATTCTGATTCAAAAGAGAATACAGGGCGTGGGCCAGCTGGTTTAACCCGCACTCTTCATCCAGCCACTGTACCAGCTCTCTCAGCATGATCTCCTGATCGAGCATCTCCGCCTTCTCCACCAGCAGATAGCATAATTCCTCCACAGAATACAGATTGATATAAAATTTTTCTACAAAATAAGGTTTCCCGGCATACCTGCCGGTCCCTAATATGATCTGACTCATTGCTCCCACCCTGTTTTATCTGTCGTTCCCTCACTGCCGACACCCGGCCCGCCTTTTATCCAATCTGAAAAGACTCCTCCCAGACCCTGCCGCCGGGTGCAAAAAACTCACCGAATCCCAGATCCGTTACTTTGACCAGCACCTTATCAGGCGCCGCCAGCTTCATCTCCATATGATAGCGTGTAAAAGGCGCTCCGTCCGTGCCGCCGTCCGTCAGCGGGATCACCTTCGTCTCCGCGTTTTTGCCGTTGAGCGGCGTGACCACGAACTGCAGCTGTTTCTCTTTTGTCAGCAGAAGATCGCATTCCTTATACTGCTCATACCAGTTGCCGCCCGCGTCCAGAAGCGCATAGTAGGACTCTTTGCCCTGCCGCATCACATGCATACCGATGTTGGCCTTCAACATGTCTTTCCCAAGGAAAACATGGCTTTTGCCCTCCTCGCTCGGCTCCAGCTTCTCCAGCAGGCCATAGCAGGCGCCCCTGCTGAACAGGTTATTCCCCTGAAAAACTCTCCTGTTATGGCAGAGAAATTTCAAAGATCTCTCCTGCCAGCCGGCACGGAAACCGTCACCCAGCAGATAGACCGACGACACCATCCTGCCCTCACACATGGACTGCAGGATTCCCAGAAATCTTTCGTCCGCCAGCTGATACGCGTCCTGACGCAGCGTCTCCTCCTCATCCTCTCCCGGAATGACAAGCGTCTCATACATCTGTTCCTCGATCAGCACCACCACCGGCGTGGTCCGCTTGTTGCATTCCATCCGGTAGATTTTCAGCCGCAGCCCGTCATGTTCACAGGCGATCACCTGATGATACCAGAGCTCCGCCGGCTGGTGCAGGACAAAGGCGTAGAAGCTTTCCGTATGGCTCTGGAAATAGATATGGGAGGTTCTAAGCCCCATGTTCGCCGACACCTGGGACAGAATCTCCACCATCCTGTCATCCGGCTCCTCCACCGTAAACATGATCGCATCAACCTTCTCCACCGGTGCGATAAAATTCATCAGCGCCATGCTGCGCCGGACAAAGAGCGTCAGCAGCGCCACCGGATCGTAGGACTCCCCGTCCAGCTCGATGTCCTCACCCTTCCCTGCCAGTGCCAGAAGATCCTCCACCGGCACCATGTCCTCCTCCCCGGCATTCTTTACGGCATCTTTTCCGTAAAACCACTGGTTGACACCTTTTCGCTTACACAGCATGGTCGGGATATTATACTGCTTCGTTCCCACAACGGTAGCCACCGTATCCACATCTTCCTGTCCGTAGATACAGTAACTGATCTGGGAATACTGCTCTCCCAGGTCATACCCCACCAGCACGCTTCCCTTATGCAGTTTTTTCCCTTCTTTTCGATCCAGGAACATCTCCTGCCATCTCCTCTTTTTATATATTTACATTGAATAACACTAGCGCAGCTTAAACAGGCTGTCCACCACAAACTCCTGTCTGTAATACTGCAGCAGCAGATCGTTCACCGTGTCATAATCATGCAGTGTCTTCCCGATCATAATATCGTTGAGCACGGTGAACCGGCTCTCGAAATCGTCCTGTTCCAGATCGCTGGCGCTGATGCTGTTGCTTCTCGTGGGCTGGGAACCTTTCTCCGATTCCTCCGTGATATAATACTGCAGCCTTTCCCCGAAAAAGACCACAAACTCCTTGATGCAGATCCCGGCGAACATGTCCCGCATCTCTTCCGTACTGTATTCCTTCTCCGGGCTTCCCTCATCCTGTATCATATAGTGGATGACAGCCCGACAGCCCGGTTTTGCACGGTACTCAATGATCGTCTTGTCCTGGTATTCATCCATCTGCGGGATATAACCCTGATAGTCCTTATACAGCGGCAGGACGATCCGCTCTGCCAGAAGATCCCGCAGGAAAGCACAACAGGTCTGCCTGATCCGGTCATCCTGCTCATGCCTGTTCTCCGCATAATACTGCAGGAAAGCCATCTTGCACACCCGGTGCATGAACGCCTCCTTCTGATACAGCTGCATGATTCCCCGGAAGATAAAGGAATCCATGATCTGCTCTTTGACCACATAGTCATAACAGCACTGGGAGAGAAAAGCCATCCGCAGCTGCTCATTGCCCATTTCCCTGCTGTAGGCCCGGAAGATCTCGATCTTGTCTCCCACGTGCGCTCCCGTGTAGAGCATCTGCACAAGCATCCTCTCGCACAACGCGTAGGTGTTCACGCCAAAGGCATCCGCCGTTTTCCATATATCGCGCATATCCTTGATGCTGCCGAAGAAATGCCGCACCAGATAGGCAAGCACATTCTCGTCGTACTTCCCCTTCTGCACCACATGACAGAGAACACCCGTCATGACAGGATCCTCCTCCATCTGCTCCTCGTCCAGCAGACGGCTGCAGAGCTTCAAAAGCACCTTGGCATCCATGCCGTAGGGACCGCAGCGCTGTACCCACTGCCACGCCTCCTCGTACATGCCCCGGATGACCATACAGCGCACGACCTCCCTGCGCTCCCTGCGTTCCACGTCCTCCGGCCCAAGGTTCAGCAGATACTTATCCAGCTCCCGCATCCTGTCCCTGGCATAGTAAAAGCGCACCAGCATCATGCGCAGTTCCCGCTTTACCGACTCCGTGATCCGGTCCGAATCCGCCAGCAGCAAAAACAGATCCACGTTGTCGTCCTGCACCGTAAATGCCTTCTCATATTCAAAACATGTGTACACCGCATACCACAGATCGTTTCGCACAAATGGCGAGATCATGAGCGCCAGACGCTCCGGGCCGCACAGCATCTCCTCACTGTGTGCCACACTCACCGTATATCTGTTGCCTTCCCTGTCGCCCAGAAGAATTTTACACTCGGAATCATAGACCGGCACCAGTGCCCTGCCCGCCGTCACCGGATAGATATTGTCCCCCACACCGTAAGGATATACCGCATAGGCCTCCACGATCCTGTCGCTGTCCACCTTCACTTCCTTCATAAAAAGGAGAGATACCAGCTGCGCCGCGCTCTCTTCATCAATCATCGGAAGACTGATCACATTGCGGTACAGATAGGCGAGATCCCTGTTGATCCGTCCATACGACAGCTGCTGTGTCACAAACCGTTCAATGGCGGCAGTGTAGTTTACATAAATCTCCGTCATCTCCGCTCTGTGCATATGCACATATGCGTACAGATACGCCGTGATCTCATAATGCAGATTACTCTGGTAGGCGAAGTACATGAGCACAATCTTCGGCAGCGGCTCGCTGTGATCAAGCGGCGCCGACATCATATAATATTCATACAGGCGTGTAATGCGCAGATTCTGCTCCACACCTGCCTGATACCACTCGAAATATGCCGCCCCGGTGCAGTTTCCCTTGATCAGGAGCGTACAGATCGCGTGCAGAACATCATTCCGGGGGCGCATCGCATAGCAGCCTTTCAGAATGCGCAGAATGCTTTCCGAATATGTCTTCTCTTTCTGTGCCAGGTAGACAGTCTGGAGAATGATCTCCTCTTTCATCAGGTCATTTCTCACGGCAAAGAAAAGCACCTGCTGTTCAAACAGATCCAGCTTCATGAGCATCGCCGGATTCATGCAAAGCAGCTGCCACGCTTCAATATAGATGACCGGCGAAGTGCAGCGGTAACGGGACAACTCCTCCAAAAGCTCCCATTTCCGCACCGGATTCTTAAGATACTCCTCAGAAAGATACATCAAAAGCCAGGCGATCCGCCAGTTGCCCCGGTTGCGCACATAGATATCCGCCACCGTCTCCGCCACCTCATCCACATAGCTGTCTTCCCGGCTGTACAGGGTCGTCAGATACAGGTAATAGCACCACAGCTCCGGACTTTCTTCCCTGCGGGCAAGCACCTGCTCCTCCTGCTTCTCGATCATCCATCTGGCCTCATTGCAGCGCTCTTCCGTGAGCAGCATCTGGGCCTGAAAAAGTTTCAGCGCAATATCCCTGTCGTCCATCTCCATCAGACCATCCAACAGCCTGCCGGTCTCCGTCATCCACGTTTTTGTGCTGATCCTCTTGAGACGAAAGTTCTGATAGTGTTCCATCAGCTCCACCGTGAGCCGCTTCTTCTCCCGCTCACGCTCCAGTGCCCGTCTCCCGGCCCCGTGCCGTACTACCGTGACCGGTATCCTGATCCTGCCGTTGTCCGGCACAAGTATGACGGCGCCGTAGTTGTTTCCGCCGTGCAGCTTCTCGTGATCCACATAATAATACAGCCTGTATATATTGCCGAGAAAAGAAGAATCCGTCACGTCATCTTCCTCCACCCGCAGAAAACCGCCCTCCGTCTCCACCCGAAAATGTGTGTATCCCCACCCGTTGCGGTTCACCACAAGCGTATAGCGCATCGTCTCGAAGGCGTCTTCTATCCGGATCTCCGACTCCTCCGGCAGATATTCCACCGGACGCTTCTTGTTGATCTCCAGCAGAAATTCCTCCACATTATGCTCATTGTCCCGCACTGCGGAAAGTCCCAGATATGCGGCATAATGCTGCTTGTCATTTCCTTTGAAAATACGGGCAAACTCCTCGGAATAAAACAGCCTGACAGCCTCCTCCCAGCTGCTCCTGGCCAGATTGGTAAAATGAAACAGGTTCTTGATATCGCCCAGACTGGAAACGATCGTCTCCGCAGCGATCGACACCGAAAAAGGAATATAGTACTCTCCCTGATTAGAGATGATATTGAAAGCCCCCTTCACTTCCTCCCCGGCTTCCATCCCGCGGGCATCAAACCGGTACAGGATCTCGTCCTGCGTACCGCCAAACCGGCGCGTGACGCACTCCATCCGCAGATCGGAGGACACCGCATACCCCTCTGTCACCTGCCCGTCCGGGCCATATATGGTAAAACTGTCCTCCGTCACCGTGTCAGCCTGCACCTCCAGCACAATCCGCTGACAGGAGAATTCCAATGTGCCGTTTTCATGATTAAATTTGCCGTTTAAGATCTCATCTACTGCCTGTCGCACGCTTCCGGTCTGCCTTTCTGATGTCCTTTACATATAGTAAACGACATAACAAATTTCTGTTTCCGGCTCCTGCAGGAGTCCTATACGGAAGCACCTGCAGGGCCAAAAACGAAATCTTTAATGTCGTTAATTATAGTTATTAAAATTATACCATCGCTGTGGCTGTATGTGCAACATAAAATCTGGCAGGCACAGTTCAGGTGAAAATATTTCAAGTATAGTTTACCGGGGACCTGGATACACTTTTCCCGAACCGCTGCATAACATATTAAGAAGTGAACACTGGAGCTATTTTTTATGGAAAAGCCTGTTTTAAAAAGCGCGCAGAATGAGAATATCGAACAGGGGCGGCTGCAGATCAATGTCACCGCCAACGTGGGGCTGATCCCGATCCCGGATGCCAGCATCACCATTTCCTACACCGGCGAACCGGGCAGTACACTGGAAACGCTGACCACCGATTCCTCCGGACAAACGGAAACCGTATCGCTTAACGCACCCCCGCTGGAATACAGTCTGACACCCAATTCCCCGATGCCCTATTCAGAATATACCCTGACCGTGACCGCCCCCGGTTACGAACCGGTCACCATATCCGGTGTAGAAGTCCTGCCCGACGTCACAGCCATGCAGAATATTGCAATGGTTCCCACCGAAATGACACAGGATGACCTGGAGACGATCGTCATTCCGGATCATACGCTCTACGGCGATTATCCGCCCAAGATCCCGGAAGACGAGATCAAGCCCATGGATGAATCCGGCGAGATCGTCCTGAGCCGTGTCGTGATCCCGGAATACATCATCGTCCACGACGGTGTCCCCTCCGATCCCACTGCGGCCAACTACTACGTGCGTTACCGGGATTATATCAAAAATGTGGTCTCCTCGGAAATCTACGCCACCTGGCCCGAAAGTGCCATCTACGCCAATACGCTGGCCATCATGTCCTTTACGCTAAACCGCGTATATACTGAATGGTATAGAAACAAAGGATACAACTTTACCATCACTTCCTCCACCGCCTATGACCAGAAATGGATCCGCAGCCGGAACATCTACACCAACGTTGACAGACTGGTAGACTCCATCTTCGCCAACTATCTGTCCCGCCCCGGTGTGCGCCAGCCCATCTTTACCTCCTACTGCGACGGCAGGAACGTGACCTGTAACGGCTTAAGCCAGTGGGGATCCAAATACCTCGGGGACGAAGGCTATTCACCTATCGAGATCATCCGCTATTACTACGGCAGCGATATGTATATCAACACGGCTGTAGCCGTATCCGGTGTGCCTTCCTCCTGGCCCGGCTATAATCTCAGTGTCGGCGCCTCCGGCGAAAAGGTGCAGCAGATCCAGCAGCAGCTCAACCGGATCGCACAAAATTATCCGGCTATCCCCAAAATCACGGCAGACGGCATCTTCGGTTCCCGTACCGCCGATGCCGTGCGCGTGTTCCAGCGCGTGTTCAACCTCCCGCAGTCCGGTATCGTGGATTATCCGACCTGGTATAAGATCTCCGAAGTCTACGTGGGCGTAAGCCGGATCGCAGAGCCGGGTTAAAACCGCCCAGTAACAAAAACGATCCCGGCATAAGACAGTCTCATGTCTTATGCCGGGATATCCTTCTGGTGCAGCCTGTTCTTCCCTGCACACCATTTATCTTCCCGTCGCTGCGGCAAATTCTTTCTTCGTACATCCGGTCAGCTCACGGATCAATGCTTCCTCCATCCCCTTTTTGTGCATTTTCCTGACGATTGAAAACCGCTCTTTCTTCTTTCCGGCTTTCTCACCTTCACGCTTCCCCTCACGTCTCCCTTCACGCTTCCCGTTCAGTCTCTCTTCTTTCATCAACTCATCAAACGCTTGACACATGGAAATACCCTCCTTATTCATCCTGCAAAACAGTTTCTTTACATGCAGATGTGCGGCGATCGCCTGTTCTGCCGCCGGTTCCAGATTCCTGAAATCTTCTGACTCCAGAAGACCTTTGAGTCTCTTCCTGTCCCGTCTGCTCTGCATGGCCTGAAAAAACTGCCTTAAGTCTGTCGAATAGTCTTCCGGATTGACATAATCAGCTTCTATCAGCAGGAAATCATAGTCATGCAGTCTTGCCTTCAACTGTTCCGCGTCTGTCTTTGCTATACGAAACAGCTGCGAAAGGCTGCGCTTTCCTTCCCAATGCCCCTCGCCCAAATACAGTACCACAGTCACTACAGGATGCAGCAAATCCGTTTCTTTGATCCGACTCTTCTTCTCACGATACTCTTTGAAATCGCCCTTTTTTCGATGGTTTCCATAGATTTCCCTGATCTGGCATTCATATTCACAGGCATCATACACCATGATCCTCTCCGGCATACTGTAATCCGATTCTGTTTCCAGCTCCATTCCGAAATATAAATTCCGACTCTTATCCTCTATCAGAATATCTCTCTTCTTCTCTCCATAGACGCCTGACAAAGAAGGATAATCCCGGTCCCTCCGTATCAGATGTTCTCCTAAAACAGTCTTATTGCCGCAGAAAAGATGAACATTCATCAATTCTGCAAACCGTTCCTTATCGGAGAAAAAAACTTTTCCCGCTGTGTCTTTCCTTCCCATACGTCTCTTTCCGGCTGTACCGGGCGCCTGTTACCTGCCGCCTGTCAGCCATTACTTTTATCTCTGTGAAATATGGCTGAAATCGCCGGAATCGGACAAATCCGATCTTTCATTCCGATTGGAAATGAGAATTTCACTTTCAAACAATGTGTTCTACGGCTTTTATTATAAATGACTGCATAACAGCTGTCAATATAATATCTTCATATTTTTAAACGTTTTTTCGTTTTTTGCAAAAAGACATCTGCCATAAAGTGGATAAAACAGCTTGACACAGGCCGCATACAGGTCTATCCTGTGATTAACAACCAAATAGCGTTGATGTCTTCAGGGCAGGGTGAAATTCCCGATCGGCGGTCACAGTCCGCGGGCGCTTCGGCGCGGGGTTTGGTGGAATTCCAAAACCGACGGTACAGTCCGGATTAAAGAAGGTGTGTTGAAACAGTCAGTCTCATTTCTGGCTTTTTATTTTCTGCACTCTTTTTCAATCCGTCATAGCTTTGTTCTGTTGACAGTTCTAACACACCTGAAATCTGACACCCGGAAGCATTGTCTGCTTTTGGGTGTTAATTTTTTCAGGAGTGCAACCCACTCCGGAACGGAGGAAAACATGAATCACAAAACAAAGAAACTCACAACAATCAGCATGCTCTGTGCCCTCGCCTTCCTTGCGGCGGCCGTCTTCCGGATTCCTGTCGTACTTTTCCTGCGCTATGATCCCAAGGATATCATCATAGTGACCGGCGGATTTATTTTCGATCCCCTTACGGCAGCACTGATCGCATTTTTGGTCTCGCTCATGCAGATGTTCACCGTAAGCGGCACCGGTTTCCTGGGCTTTCTCATGAATGTCATATCCAGCTGTGCTTTTGCCTGCACTGCAGCATACATCTATCAAAAAAGACGCCGGCTGTCGGGCGCTGTCACCGGCCTTATCTGTGGTGTGATCTGCCAGACTGCACTCATGCTGTTCTGGAATTATCTGATCGCCCCGCTCTATATGGGATATTCCAGAGAAGCCGTTGCCGGCCTCCTGCTCCCGGCTTTTCTGCCCTTTAACCTGATCAAAGGCTGTCTGAATGCCGCCGGCACCCTGCTGCTGTATAAACCGGTCGTCACTCTGCTGCGGCGCTCTGCTCTGGTCTCATCCACTCCCGATGCTGGAAAACGAAAGGTGCATATCTTTGTATTACTCGCTTCCCTGTGTGCTATAATACTATGTATTTTGTTAATACTCTACCTTAATGGCAGAGTTTAGCTGTAAAATCTTGAAATAACCATATTACATATGGAACAGTGCTGATCAGCAAGCTGACCGGCGCTGTTCCATGCAAATGCCTGTTGTCCCTTTACTGTGCTGCAGGCAATTCAATAAACGCCAGTGTTCCAAGAGATGTCATGTTGACCACCACATGATCTTCTCTGATCTCCGTCACTTCTATTTCTACCCACGCTTCATCTCTATACTGGTAAACCTTGATGTTCTGTCCGGCCTTTACGCCTTCCGCATAGAAGTTAACGGTTGCCGTATCAAAAGGCACAGATGCTTTGATCTCCGCCACATTCAACACCCTTCCGCCCACACCGTCTGCCAGTGTTTTGGCAAAAGTCACATACGCATAGTGTGGTTTCAACACGGAAAATGTCTGATTGCCCGGCACACCGTTGATGATCACATGGCCGCCCTGTCCCAAGGGCGTCACATTCTCAAGGCCCGGCAGCCTGGTAACCGCATTGTTCATATACTCCCCTACAGTCTTGTCCTCTGCCATCGCTGCAGATGCCAACATCGTCTCGATACTGCTCCTTCCGTCAGACGACACATCCGCAAACAAAATACGCGGTGCCGCAGACACCGAAACCGCCTGAGATACCATCGCGGCTGTCTCAGTGTTCGTTGCCGCCATCACAGGCCTAGAGACCATCATTGCTCCTGCCATGAACAGCGCAAATCCTTTTTTCATCATATTGCTTTCCCCCTTTCATAATCCGCCTGTGGCGATTTCGCTTCCGACAAGAATGCGCTTTCACCACAGGCTGTAAAAATTATATCTTTTATTCTTTTCCGTTTCCGGTCGTTCCATTCTCATAAATTCATATTATCCACTGTTTTACAAAAAAGCCTGAATTTCAAAACCCATTACTCCAACAACAGGCAGACAGGATAATAACCTGCTGTGGCTGTATGTCTTCAAACGCTATAGTCCCCCTCTATGCAATCTTCAAAATATGTCAGTTATGGAAATCATAGAATGTAACAGAATAATATAAAAGACGGTCAGCACCTGTCTGATTGTTGAATACGCTTATGATATGGTAAAAGACTTCGGGAAAAGCTGACTTAACCTGCTTTTCTTCTCACGCATACTGCCGCCAAAACGACAGTATGCATGAATCCCACACGTGAATGAAAGAAGCAGTTCCTCTTTTATCCTACGAAATCTTACTTTATACTACTTAGTCATATTTGTCAATACCATTGAAGATTAAATGATATTTTTAAATAAAAAGGAGCAATGTTAATGAAACCATTAAAAACAAAAGTCAGCCTGACTCTCGACAATGATTTATTAGAGTCTCTGAAGAACATGGCCGAAAATGACGACCGTTCTTTAAGCCAATATATCAATATGGCATTAAAAAAATGGGTAAGTGCGAATAACGCACCCACTCCCCATCCACAGGAAACTTCCTGCAAATAAGACCGTAGAAAAAGAGAGGTGCAGTTGTCTGAACCCCTCTTTTTCTACCGTATACCTTATGCTTTTATTTCGTCAACAACATCATGATCTCGTTGCTTCTTGCCACAAATTTCGTCATCGCCTCCGGCTCAAGCGGCGCCTGCTGCAGCAGTGCCAGATCGTAAAGCTGCTCGCAGATCATCTTTACATTGTCGCCGTCCTGGTGCTCCAGCACATACTGTACCAGCGGATGACTGGCATTCAGAATCAGCGTCTCGCCTTCCCTGCCGAGGCCCATGCCCATATCCATTCCCTGCATGGAATACATCTTCATCATATCCTGCATTCTGCGGGCCTCTTCCGACAGCGTGATCATGGAAGAGATCTTCTTATTCTTCAACTTCTCGATCTTCACCTTGATGGCATCCTTCTTGAGGACTTTTTTCATCAGCTCAGCGATTTCTTCCGCCTGCTTCTCCATCTCCTTCTCGGCCTTTTTGGAGGTTCTGGTCTTGAAGACATCCGTCAGGTCCGCGTCGATCCTCTGGAATTTAACGCCCTCGTTCTTCATCTCCAGCTGGGAGACAAAAGGCTGGTCGATATTGTGTGTGAGGATCACGGCATCCATCTTCGCAGCCTTGAACATATTGATATACTGGCTCTGCTGCTTCTCATCCGTCACATAGTAGATGACTTTCTCTTTCTTCTCCTCTTCGCCTTCCTCAGCTTCCTCGGAATCACTCTCATCCTCAACGATCTCGGCCTCTACCTTCTCGCCGTTCTCATCCACTGCCACGGACCCGGTCTTCTCACCCTCTGTCTGCCCGTCCTCCGCAGCGCCGTCTTCCGCCCGGCTGTTATCTTCCTCTACAACCTCGGCTTCCACCTTCTCGCCGTTCTCGTCCACTGCCGCGGTTTCCGCCTTCTCACCGTTTTCACTGACAGCGCTCTCGCCTTCCTTCACTTCATCCGGATCGACCTTGTTAACTTCCAGACACTCAGGCAGCGTCAGATATTTGCCATCCAGATTCTTGAAAAGGATGTAATCCGTCATCTTCTCGCAGAATTTGTCATCCTTCAAGCAGCCGAACTTGATGAACGGACTGATATCATCCCAGTACTTCTCATATTCTTCCTTCTCCGTCTTGCACATACCGGACAGCTTGTCAGCCACTTTTTTCGTGATATATTCGCTGATCTTCTTAACAAAACCGTCGTTCTGCAGTGCGCTTCTGGACACGTTCAGCGGCAGGTCGGGACAGTCGATCACGCCTTTTAACAAAAGCAGGAACTCCGGAATGACCTCCTTGATATTGTCCGCGATAAACACCTGATTATTATACAGCTTGATGGTTCCCTCGATGGACTCATACTCCATGTTGATCTTCGGGAAGTACAGGATACCTTTCATATTAAAAGGATAATCCATATTCAGATGGATCCAGAACAGCGGCTCTTTGTAATCCTGGAATACCTTACGGTAAAATTCCAGATACTCTTCCTTCGTACACTCGTTCGGATGCTTCGCCCAGAGAGGATGGGTCTCGTTGAGCAGCTCCGGACGCTTCTTGATCTTGAACTTCTGCTCGTCCTCTTCCTTCTCCTTCTTGATCTCCTCCACTACCTCATCCGTATCCAGCT
>CAIGRU010000068.1_pt1 | contig 80266 bp, 73 predicted proteins | sample 7351341 | NCBI WGS metagenome assembly CAIGRU01
AAGGTACAGCCTTTTGGCGTTCCCACCAAATATTTTCGCATCTTTTTTCACGGAATTTTTCATACCCGCAACTAAACATCTGTATACCACTGACTTCACAATATGAAAAAAATATCGCCCGCCTGGCGATATTTTTTTCATCAACCGATTTTTATCCCGGAAAAGCCCATAAACGCCATAGCAAGAATTCCGGCGCATATAAGAGCTATTGCCACGCCACGCATAGGGCGCGGCACATCCGACAGCTCAAGCTGCTCACGTATTCCGGCAAAAATCACAAGTGCCAATGCAAAACCGGCAGCCGTAGCCACAGCATAAGTCAGCGACATCAGCAGGTTGAAATCTTTCTGTACAACCATAATAGCCACACCGAGCACAGCGCAGTTCGTGGTTATCAACGGCAGAAACACACCAAGAGCCTGATAAAGCGACGGCAACGTCTTCTTCAGCACCATCTCAAGCATCTGCACCAACGACGCTATAACAAGTATAAACAGAATCGTCTGCATATACCCTAACCCGAACGGATCGAGCAGATACCTCTGAAGCAACCAGGTGGCACATGTGGCAAACGCCATCACAAACGCCACAGCCGCTCCCATACCTACCGCCGAGGACAGCTTCTTGGACACGCCCATAAACGGACATATTCCGAGAAACTGGGCAAACACGATATTATTCACAAATATCGCAGTGACTATAATAGATATATAAGCGAGCATAATCAACGTGACTTTATGGCATTAAACAATCCTATCAACAGCCCCAAGGCAATAAACGCACCGGGCGCCAGCACAAAAGCCAGAGAACCGAACTCCTCAGGGTAAACCTCCGCTCCAAACACCCTGCCTGTGCCCAACAACTCACGCACGGCTCCGAGCAGAGTAAGACCAGCCGTAAACCCAAGCCCTATACCCAAGCCATCACAACACGACTCCATCACACCGTGACGCGACGCATAAGCCTCAGCCCGTCCGAGCAATATGCAATTGACCACAATAAGAGGAATGAAAATACCCAATGTGGCATTAAGCGCGGGAAGATAAGCCGCCAAAAGCATCTGCAACGCACTCACAAAGGTGGCAATCACCACTATATACACGGGAATACGCACCGACGGCGGCACCACGCTTTTGATACCCGAGACAGCCATATTGCTACATATCAGCACACACATAGTTGCCACCCCCATACTCATTCCCGTCATCGCGCTTCCGGTGGTACCGAGCGTGGGACACATACCGAGCAACAGCACAAACACCGGATTCTCCTTGACCAGTCCGTTATATATTATGTTCAAGAACTTCATACCCCTTGATTATTATACGTTTCACAATAGGCTTTGAAACACTCATGCGCACGATGCAACGCATCCAAAAACGCACGCGACGTTATGGTCGCCGCCGTAATACCATCCACATCACCCCCATCCTTGGCAACAGTAAGATTATCAGCCACCGGATTGCGCCCTATCACCGAACGCCTACCCTCCGGCATGCGGAACCACTGTTCCATCTTGGCACCCAGCCCCGGCGTCTCAGCATGGCTCACCACGCGATACCCCGTAATATTGCCGGAGACATCAAAACCATACATCACCACTATATCGCCGGAGAAACCCTCTGACGAATAACTCTCCACAGCGGCGCCGACAAACTCGCCATCACGCAAAGCCGGATAAACGTGCAGCGGGCGGGGCTCACCATCCAAATCCACCGACACACCCTCATCCACCGGATTATTATCAAAAGCCGGCAATATATCAGCCACAGCATCTATCCGCTGCTTCACCGCAGCCTGCCCGATAGGTTCCGTCGTCAACACATGCACCCACGCGAGCAACGCTCCGCTAAGCCCGCAAAACGCCACCATCACAAGCAGCATACCCCACAGCGATTCCTTGAAACGTCCCATTACCGGCACCTCCTTTCGCCAAATTTCCGCGGCTTCACATACCTGTTGATTAGCGGCGTGAAACCATTCATAATCAATATAGCAAACGACACACCCTCGGGATATGCCCCCCAATGGCGTATCACCATCGTAATCACGCCGATCATCACTCCATATATCACGCATCCCCATTTACTCATGGGCGATGTCACATAATCCGTTGCCATAAAGAATGCCCCGAGCAACAATCCGCCCGACAGCAACTCCACACCCACATTCGAGCCTATAGCCATGGCAAACAGCACTACCGTCCCGAGCACCGCCACCGGAATATGCCAGGTGATGACACGCGTCAGCAACAGGAACACCACACCGGCGACAAGAGCCAATGCACCGACCTCGCCAAGCGAACCGCCGGTACATCCGAGCGTCTCGCCTACAACATCAAACGATACAGTACCATCGCCCAATCCGCTCAACACCGTGGCGCCTGTCGTGGCATCGAGATATGTCAACCTGTTGACCTCGGGCAACGGCCACGACGTCATTGCCGCCGGGAACGAAAGCAGCAGAAACACGCGCCCCACCAATGCCGGATTGAAGATATTGCACCCCAATCCACCAAATGCCATCTTACCGACACCGATAGCCACCACACAACCTATGAGCACCATCCATACAGGAAGATTACTCGGCAGATTAAACGCCAGCAACAGTCCGGTCAGAGCGGCAGCACCATTCACAAACCCCACATCGCGCCGCATGAGCCATCGGGCAATCACATACTCCACCGCCATGCAACCGAGTACGGCGGTCGACACCACCACTGCAGCACCGATACCGAAATAATACAGCGCACACACCAGTGCCGGCATCAAGGCAAACACCACACGCCACATCAGCCCCGAAGTGGTACCGCGGGCGTGAATATGCGGTGAACCCGATACTACCAACAATCCATTGTCCATACCATCAATCCTGTTCAATATCTTCTTTCTAATTTCTTCTTATATATAATAATGTGTCATTTCTTGGTTCGGAGCATCATTTTACCATAGCGGATAAAATCAAGCAACGGACGCGACGAAGGGCACACATAGCTGCACGAACCGCACTCTATGCAATTCAACAACGCATTTTCACGTGCCTCATCATAGCGTCCGAGTCGAGACATGGTCGATATCAGATAAGGCTCCAGCCCCATGGGACACACATCCACACAACGGGTGCACCTCACACATGGCTCCACATCTCCACGCCTGCTCATATCGGCGGGCAGCAGCAACACTCCTGAGCATCCCTTCTCCACCGGTACATCCACACACTCCATGGCACGCCCCATCATAGGACCGCCCATCACAGCCTTTCCGTAACAACCGGCTTCCGAACGGTCCAACAAATCCTTAAGCGGATAGCCTATGGCAACTCTATAATTGGACGGACGGCGCACTTCGGGGCCTGTCACCGTGACCACACGCGACATCAGAGGTTCGCCATACGCCACAGCCCGCCACACGGCATAAGCCGTAGCCACATTTTGAACCACACAACCCACATCCGCCGGCAATTTCCCCGAAGGCACTTCCCGACCGGTGACCGCATATATCAACTGCTTCTCGCCACCCTGAGGATATTTCTCGGCAAGTTCCACCACCTCTATATCCGGGCAACCACCTACCGCTTCCCTCATCCGCGCTATAGCATCCGGCTTATTCTCCTCTATCCCTATTATGGCACGCAAGGCACCGCATGCACACATCGACAGCCGCACACCCGCCACCACCTCATCGGCATGAGCCATCATCAGAGCATGGTCGCAAGTCAGAAAAGGCTCGCACTCCACAGCGTTCACCACCAGCGTATCTACCCGTCCCTCCGGCACATCAAGCTTAAACCCGGTAGGGAAAGTGGCACCACCCATACCCACTATTCCGGCATCGGCTACCATCCGACGGATATCACCCGCCGACAGCCCCGACACATCGAGCGGCGTACGCACCGCAGACACCTCAGCCATATCCCTTTCATGGTCATCAGGCGAAGCCTGTATAGTCACAGCCGGCACATCAAACCCGTATGCACCACGCACTGCACCCACAGCAATCACCGTACCTGAAATGGGCGTGTGCACATTAGCCGATATCACACCCTTGGCTTGACCAACCTTCTGTCCACGCACCACCATATCCCCCACCGCCACAACAGGCTCGGCAGGAGCGCCTATATGCTGCCCGAGCGGCAACACCACCATATCGGGCAACGCCACCTCTATTATAGGCTCGTGCGCCGACAGTTTATTATCGGCAAGACGGACACCGCCCGGACGGAAACTCTTCTTTCCCATTTTAAAATTCATTTTCATTTCAGCACCTCCGTTTCCCTATTGACCGGCGCCGGAAAATTCACCGCATGTATGGCACCGGTAGGACACACGCCCACACACTTACGGCACAAACGGCACTTCGAAGCATCAACATACGCCAGATTTCCCGACACCTCGATAGCTCCGAACGGACAAGCCTTGGCACACTTGCCACAACCGATACACGCTGCCGTACAACCGCGACGCGCAACCGCCCCGCGCTCCTTATTCGAACACGCCACCCACACGCGGCAACCCTTTACCCCTGCCGGGCGCAGCTCCATAAGATGACGCGGACACCTGGACACGCACACGCCACATCCGGTACATGCCGACTCATCCACCACCGGCAACCGGCTATCTTCATCTATGCGCAACGCACCGAACCGGCACGCATCCACACAGTCACCGCAACCGATACACCCGTATGCACACGACAAAGACCCCGCTCCCACACGATTAACTATAGCGCACACCGACGGTCCGTCGTAATCAGCCATCGCATGACGCCGCGCACAGTCGCCCGCGCATTTGAGCACAGCCACACGAGCCACGGCGGTCACTTCGCCGCCGCCGAATATCCCCGATATACGCTTCATATTCTCAGCACCGGCACCGGGACAAAGCATTCCGTCGACCGAACCGCGCGCCACACACTGCACCGCGAAATCATGGCAGCCATTGAAACCGCACGCACCGCAATTGGCACCCGGCAGCAATGACTCCACCTCGCCTATACGTCCATCCTCCTTCACTGCAAACCGGCGCGAGACCACATACAGCAGCAACGCCGCCAATGCGCCTACACCGCCCAATGCTATGGTAGAAATAAATATCGAATCCATCTTACACCCTACAGCTATATCTGTTAATCATTCAGTTTTCTTATATGCCACACATCCGATTGCCACGAACCCACGCCGAGCAGCCTAACCGTCGCAAAATAAACCGCAACCGAGACAATACCGCCCACGGCGGCATACACATCACTGCCGGTCACAACCCACACACATGCCGCGACGGCAATCATCAGCAGCAACGGGAGCACAAGACACATCACGATAGCACGCCAGCGCACACCCTCGCACACCCACACGCGCACCTCTTCACCCACCTGATACATTCCGGTATCGGCGGTAGCCACCCTTATCACATGGTCACGTCTCGACGTGCAAAGCATAGCCGCGGCACACCCGGCGCAATCAGCCGAGCCCGACGCCACCAATACCTCCACGCCATCGGCACAGATTCCCTGCACCCTTCCGCAAAACACCATATTATCAGCCATGAACCTATCTTGAAACTCTTTGTGCAAAAGTAACAAAAATAAGTCGCTTTGACTAACCTATTTAACACATTGTTTACGTTTTAACCAATAAAACAGCTATTTTTGCAACATATTTTCAACCACTCATATATGGCAAAGCACAACGATACCGGCAAATGGGGCGAGGACCTTGCCAGGGAATACCTTACCGCCAAAGGCTATGCCGTTATGGAACGTAATATCCACATCGGGCACAACGAGCTCGATATAGTGGCAATGAAAGGCGATCGGATTATATTTGTGGAGGTAAAGACACGCACCACCGACATTGTCGACCCGCTCGAAGCTGTCGACGATAAAAAAATACGGCGTATAGTCAGGGCTGCCGATTCATTCCTGCGCTCACACCCCATGCCCCACGAAGCCCAGTTTGACGTAATTATAATATTAGGTTCACCCGAAACAGGTCACACGCTACAGCACTACCCCGATGCATTCCGCCCGCCGCTTTGCGGAGCCTGGTAAAACGAAATGTTAAATTAACCTAACACCTTTGTCCATTCGAGAAAAAGCACTACCTTTGTTATGAAATCAAAATTGTAATCATTACAAATATGACATTGACAGCACGCACCGTTTCCGACATACTGACGCAGGCAGGCATAAAGCCGTCGGCTCAACGCATAGCGGTGATGCGCTATCTCCTCACCCACCACACTCACCCCACTGTCGACGAGATTTACCGCGACCTCCTTCCGGAGTATCCCGCGCTATCGCGTACTACGGTCTACAACACCGTCAGACTCCTTGTCGAAAGCGGATGCGTCAACCACATAGGCATCGACAGTGCCAACTCACGTTTCGACGGCGCCACACACCCACACGCGCACTTTATATGCCAACGGTGCGGAGCCATCCACGACGTAGAGCTAACGCTCCTGCCGCAACCGCCCCATGGGCTATCGGTCAACGACACTCAAGTATATTTCCGTGGAGTGTGCCAAAACTGCCAAACAACCAATTAACCAAAATATTAATCGTAAAAATTATCAACCATCATGAAGAAGAAATTCATCTGCACAGTATGCGGCTACGTACATGAAGGCGAACACGCACCTGAAAAATGTCCCCTTTGCGGCGCACCTGCAAGCAAATTCAAAGAACTTAACGAAAGCGACGCACTCGAATTTGTCACCGAACACGAAATCGGCGTGGCAAAAGGTTGCGACGACGAAATGATAGCCGACCTCACCGCACACTTCAACGGCGAATGCGGCGAAGTAGGTATGTACCTCGCCATGTCCCGCCAGGCCGACCGCGAAGGTTACCCCGAAATCGCTGAAGCCTTCAAGCGTTACGCATTTGAGGAAGCCGAACACGCTTCTAAATTTGCCGAACTCCTTGGCGAATGCGTTTGGGACACCAAGACCAACCTCGAAAAGCGTATGGCCGCTGAAGCCGGTGCCAATGCCGACAAGATGCGCATAGCCCGTCGCGCCAAAGAGCTCAACCTCGACGCAATCCACGACACCGTTCACGAAATGGCAAAAGACGAAGCCCGCCACGGACAAGGCTTCCAGGGTCTTTACAACCGCTACTTCAAGAAATAATACCGATTGTAAATAAATACACAATCCACTATATGCTGCGTCCCGCCACCACAAGAAGCGGGGCGCAGCTGCTTTATAACGGACAATCGCCATTGAACCACCCTTACTCAATTTGGCAAAAAATATACATCAACACTCGTGGCTGTACATTTTAAAATCCGAAGTGAATTATGTACCTTTACACTCGCAACTTATATTGCGGCTGACAGAATAAGCAACTTATTACTTCCATAAACAATCCCCGACATCCATGAAATTCCAAGCAGTAAGGCAGCTTTACGCCCTGTGTGCCATAGGCGCGGCACTGACCTGTTCATGCTCATCAGGCAATGCAGAAAGCGACCTATCCATAGTACCCGTACCCGAATCAGCCACATTGCACTCGGGAAATTTCACCATCACACAAGGCACCACCATAGGTTACGCCGACGACACCCTCCTGCCGGCAGCACAGTATCTGTCATCGTTATTGTCACCCGCCACCGGACTGGATATCACCGTTCAGAAAGGCGACGGCAGCATTACGCTCGCCATCGATTCCATAGCCGGACCTGAAGGCGCCTATACACTTAAAGCCACACCTAAGAATATATCCATCATCGGCAACTCCTACGGGGGCGTAATCGCAGGTATCGAATCCATGCGTCAGATGCTGCCTGCCGAAATCGAATCCCGCACACCCGTCGACAGCATAGACTGGACCATACCGGCGGTGGACATCAGCGATGCACCACGTTTCGCATGGCGCGGCATCATGCTGGATGTCTCACGCCACTTCTACACCAAGCAGGAGGTGATGAACCTCTTGGAAGTAATGGCACTCTACAAGATGAACCGTTTTCATTGGCACCTCACCGACGACCAGGGTTGGCGTGTGGAGATTAAGAAATACCCGTTGCTCACCGGAAAAGGCGCATGGCGTAAATTCAATTCACAGGACCGCGACTGCATATACAGGGCGCGTACCCAAAAGAACCCCGACTTCGAACTTCCGGTCGAAAAATTGCGGATAGTGGACGGTGACACTCTCTACGGCGGCTACTACACCCAAGCCGACATTCGTGAAATAGTCGACTTCGCCACAGTACGCGGCATTGAGGTCATACCCGAGATTGACATGCCCGGCCACATGCTTGCAGCCGTCAGCAACTACAATGGCGTGGCATGCTTCGACGAGACAGGCTGGGGTAAATCATTCTCTTCACCGGTATGTCCCGGCAAGGACTCGGCTATGGAATTTTGCCGGAATGTCTACGACGAACTCATCGACCTATTCCCCGGACGTTACATACACATAGGTGGCGACGAAGTGGAAAAAAAGAACTGGAAAAAATGTCCCGATTGTCAGAAACGTATGCGCGACAATAACCTCTCCACCGAAGAGGAACTGCAATCATGGTTCATACACCGGATGGAAGCTGTAATCAACGCCAAAGGCAAACAGATGATCGGTTGGGACGAAATCATAGAGGGCGGACTATCGCCCACAGCCACCGTAATGTGGTGGCGCAGCTGGTCGGCGGATGCTCCCGCCCGGGCAACCGCTCTCGGCAACGACGTGATACTCACACCCAATGCACAATTCTATCTCGATTATGCCGAGGACCAAAACTCCATCCCCAACATATACAATTTCGACACTACATGCGGCTTGCCCGACAGCCTGCAATCCCATATACTCGGCGTACAAGGCAACGTATGGTGCGAATGGATTCCGTCGGAAGCTCGTATGCAGTACATGGCAATACCCCGGTTGTTGGCAATTGCCGAACTCGGATGGAGCAATCCCTCAAAGAAAGACATCACCGAATTCCGCAACCGCCTTGCAGCACAGTTCCACCGGCTGAACATCATGGGCATAAACTACCACATACCCTCACTCGAAGGCATCCACACCCTCAACGCATTCACCGACCAAGGCACCGTGACAGTGACATGCCCCGACCCGACGGCACATATTCGCTACACCACTGACGGCACCGAGCCCACCCTACAGTCTCCGCTTTACACCGGCACACCCACAGTGACCGAAAGCACCGACTTCACATTCCGCACATTCCGTCCCGATGGAAAACCGGGCGACATCATACATACCCGCTTCGTAAAGGACACATTCACACCGGCTACAGAACTCAGCAATGCCACACCCGGATTATCCGCCGCATGGCATGAATTTACCGGCAACAAATGCGCCTTGATAACCGAAGCGCCGCTCAATGGCACTTACGTGACCGAAGGCGTCGACATTCCCGCTGAAGCCAAAGGCAACATCGGTCTCGTCATCACCGGCTACATCACCGTGCCAAACGACGGCATATACACCTTCGACCTCCTGTCCGACGACGGAAGCATCCTCAACATCGACGGAATGACGATACTCGACAACGACGGTCCCCACGCTCCTGTCGAAATCACCGGTCAAAAAGCGCTTGCCAAAGGCGCGCACCCCATCGAGGTACGATACTTCGACCAAAACGGCGGTACACTCAAACTGCGCGTATTCGGACCCGACGGCAGTGAGCTCCCCGCCGCTCAAATCTATTCACACCTATAAGCGCACAAACAATATCGCACACCTGCGCGTTGAATCAAAAGAAACCAACACACCATATATTATAATGAAAACAGTCAACGAAACCCTGCTCAACCGACGCAGCATACGCCGCTACGAGCGGGAACCTATAACCCCTCAGCAACTCGACTTCATATACGAAGCCATACGCAATACCCCCACCAGCTACAACGGACAGCAATTCTCCGTAATTGACATCTCCGACCAGCAGCTCAAAGAACAGCTCTACGCCCTTACCAACCAGAAGCAGATAAAGACATGCTCGCATTTCCTTCTATTCTGTGCCGACTTCCATAAAATCTCCGTAGGAGCCGAAGCCAAGGGTATAGACATGCCGCAATTCACACACACCGCCGACGGGCTCATCGTAGGCACCGTCGATGCCGCGCTCGCCATGATGAGCGCTCTCGTGGCTGCTGAATCCATGGGACTCGGCACATGCTGCATAGGCTACGCACGCACTGCCGCACCCGAAGAGATTGCAGCATTGCTCCAACTTCCACCTCGCACCTACGCCGTATGCGGATTGGCAATTGGCGTACCTCGGGAGATGCCCGATCTGAAACCCAAGCAACCCGTCGGGCTTATTATTCATCAGAACCGCTATACCGACCAAGGTCTGAAAGAAGCCGTCCTGAAATACGATACCGACATAACCCGCTACAACGCCACCCGCTCAGGCACCAAGTCCGACAATGACTGGGTGGACCATATCATAGGCTACTACCGCGAAGCCATGAATTACCACATGCTTCAGGCACTACGCTCCCAGGACTTCGACACCAAGCGCTGAACCCGACGCTGCATATAACCTACATACAATAACAATCGCCGCACTGGACCGACTGTCAGAACGACACCTTCAGTGCGGCTATTATTTCCATAGGCCGCAACGAGAATGAATAATAGTACCGATTGGAATCCCTAAGATACGAATACCCGTAGCTTCGGGTATTGCACAGATTCCTTGCCGAAAGACTCAGTTCCAGTTTTCCTATCTCATATTTCATACCGCAATCCACAAACACATCCGATTTATGCACCCCTTCGGATATTTCATTGCGCCCCCACCACAAGCTTCCGCTAACCTCCAGAGCTTTGACCGGATGCGTCGACAGCGACAACCGGCACGACATATCCGAGCGTCCGGTATCAAATCCCACCGCCGGCATCTTCTGTACCATCCGTGAATACTTCACATCCACCCCTATTTCCAGATACTGCCTTATCGGAGTACTGCTAATCATCGGATTCAGCACATAGCTCATAGTCTCGAGTCCCAGTACGCCGCTGTTTCGCAGCACCGTCTTGCTCATATATTCCCACCCGGCATCCAGCGACAGCAGTGTATTCCATGAAAATATCTTTTTCGACACCATACCATGCACATTCACCATATCAGTATGATTCTTTGCCCTGGTCACACCCGACACTATTTCATCCTGTGACACATCCAGCCCGCTCAAACGGTCCGATGTCCCGTACCGGTACACCGCGCTCAACGACGTAAAAAGCCCCGCCATCGCGTTTCTATACGATACATCGGCTGTCACATAACAGCTTTTCCGAAGATCCATCGACCCGTTGCCCATACTTGTCGACTGATTATAGTCAACATACACCGGATTCACGATATAATCCGACAATCCGCCCAGTCTCGACTGATATCCTACAGCACACACCATTTTCACATTATGGTCCATATTGTAACTGACAGTCGCCTTTACATCGGCATCCACCCTATCCGTCCGGTAATCCTTATCGGTAATCCTGTTGGCGAACTTCGAATGATACACCCTCACCGGCACCAGCAGCTTCACTTGTAGATCGCTGCCGCTACGGTAGCGGTATGTCGGCTCGGCTATCAACGACATGTAGTACCCGGCAACACGGTTTGCCGGCTGCAACTCACCGTCACACTCACCGCGCGAATCAAACTCATCATACCGCGACTCCAGTACGGCATTCAACCCTATCGACGAACTGCGCGTAAGAAACCACGAGTAACCCGTCCTGGCATTGGCATTGACATACATACCCTTCAGATTCTGCGCTATATAGTCAGTAACACCGTTCCTCTCCACCTCGAGTCTGTTGACAGGTGTGGTACCCACCTCTACATCAGCCTTCATCTCCACCATACTCCTCGACATTCGGAAAATACCCTCGAATACATTCCTGAAATTGCAGTCATTGACATCTGCCGACTGCGTTATATTGTTACCGTTGCTTACATCACGCCGGCTGTTGTTGAAATGACCTGCAAACGAAGTGGCATTTTTCACATACACACCCGGGGAGTTATTCTCCAACCTCACATTGAACTTCACCTCCCTGCCATGGGCACGTCCGCGGGTACTCTCGTTGAACACCACATCGGCACCGCCGCTACCCACATAACTCACCGATTCCACCTTGTCATAACGGCTGTTATCATCCGTATAGTCGGCATTAATTGCAAGCGTCATATACTTGTTGAGCCGCACGAGACTGCTTACAGAACTCATCAATGAAGTATTGGACAGATATCGCGACGACGGTATATTCACACCACCCGCCGACACTCCGCGATACATCCCGTAAGCCACCGTCGACCCACCCTTGCCGGCAATCATATTCGCCGTCTCTTCCCGGTATGACTTCCCTGCATTATTCGACTTCACCGTGGCTAATACCTGCGAGTTCTTGCCTATAAGCATACCGAACGCCTCACCGATCCACAGTTCGCTACCATCGGCATCCACACCGCCGCCACCCTCCACATAGCCTATAGGCTTCAACAGGCTCTTACGCTTCAGCTTGAGGTTTATCGCCGCCTTGTCGCTACTCTCCACATCACGCAGCACCCTCTTTGCCTGATGATTCTCGTACACATTGACCGACGCCACATCATCCGCCGATATATTGCGCGTAGCCATCACATACCGGCTCCCCACGGCATCCAGATCCTCTATATAGAATTTGCTTATCGCCTCACCGTTATAATATATCCTTCCATTATCGGCAACACTTATCCCGGGCATCTTCTTCAGCACATCCTCTATCTTGCGGTCCGACAGTCCCTTGAACGACGACACATCAAACGTCAGAGTATCCCCTCTCGCAGTTATAGGCGGCACCCTCACCACCACCTCGGCAAGCTCTATCGAAGACTCATCCATCACCATAGTCCCGCCGTCAACCACGCGGTTCATCGGCACACTCACCTTCTTATATCCCAGGAATGAAAATACCAGATTACACTTCCCCCACACGCTGTCGGCACACTCTATCCTGTACGCGCCCCCGGCTCCGCTCCTGGCAAACGACATAGGCACATCGGCGGAATCCCGGACCGTGACAAGCACTCCGGGCATTACGCTACCGCTTCTATCCTTGACTATTCCGCTCACCAATCGGGCTGAAGCACCGAAGCATACACTCACCCATAGCCCCAATGCCACGATTGCTCCCGGAATATTAATCCAGCTCAATCGCATTATAGAACATTCTCCCTACAGGTTTAGGTATGTTACCGTTGGCATCCTTAGGAGCATACGGCGACCCTTTCATGAAATCAATCGGATTCTCCTTATACTCCTTCAGGGACTTATTGTATTTCTCGCGGGTCGTCTTGATATTCCATCTATCTCTCCTGCCGAAATCCCTGTCGCTTTTTCTTATTGCCACCGCTTTGAACACATGCTCACCCTTGTCATCCTCCACGCTCAGAATCAAACCGGGAAGATTGCCGAATTTCCACGGACCATCACTCCGCGGTATATCGCAGTACCACGCCGTCCAGTTCCTACCTCGGTACGTGATCTCGGCACGGTGACACACATTGCCGCACACCACCTTCGTCTCCGGCATCAATCGCCAGTTCATATCCTTTACCGAGTCGGCATACACATAGTAGTCCATAAACACATTATCGTACACCTCCATAGTCGATTCCGATGGATACTTCACCATCTCATCAAGGGTTCTCCTCTTTATTCCTTTCGCCACTATATCATATTCACGGTTTGTAAGCCCGTCGGGATAGTCTGTGGCGATAATCGAATCAAGCATATATGTCCCATAGTTCGAATACCTGCTCAGATCCTTATCCATCTCGAGTATATAGAAATACTCACGACTCTCATCCCTGAGCGGATCATACACCTTGTACTCATATATACACTCCATCATGCTATGCCCCAATGGCAATTTTTCACGCAATTGAAATGGTTCGTCACCACGTCTTTGCGAAACTCCCTGCAGCGAGACCAACGAACCCAAAGCCAAAAGCAAAATCAACCTCATAATATCACCGTTTTAATTAATAAAAAGCATCCCCGACCGCCACCAGTTGTACAGCGGCCGGGAATGCAAAAATGCTTAGTTACCTCCTCCTTCGTTCAGATCATGAACGATATATTTACCTTCTGCATCACCGCAAAATATTTCATTCAACTCCTTATAATATTTTTCAGCATCTTCAGGTTTTTCAAACCACTTATCATCTACTGTATAGGTTTTATAACCGCAATCGCCTTCCCAAAGGACTGTAGCCGAAACTCCGAGCATTGACACTAAGCAAACGCCCATTAGAATTACTTTTTTCATTTCTGATATTTTTAAGAATTTAATAAATGTATTATATTTATTGGTACCAATTTTTCAATCTATAAAGTGATGTATCCTATGAACAGATAATCTGCAACCGCAAAACGCACCTGATAGTCACCATACATAAGTTTGAGCCCATTTATAAAATCTCTCTCATCGGCAAAGGATGCCACACACACCTCGCCCGACGCATCCCACACTTCGTATGACAAAATATCATCCTCGGCAATATATCCGTCTATACGCACACCATCATCCCCAATAGTACACATCACCCGTCGCGCAGGTAATCTGTTGCCATTTGGTTTCGGTTCTATCTGTCGTCCTGTATCATCCAACTGAACTTTATCTAAAAACATTGTTGTTTGTTCAGCATAGACTGTCACCGGACTTAAAATAGTAAAAAGTAGTATCGAAATTTTTAGTATTAATTTATACATATCTCAACTATTGTTTCCGGCAAAACTACTCCGAATAACCCTCCAATCCCAGAAATTTAGTTTGAAAATAGTTTGAAAATACCCATTCAAACTACTTTCAAACATTTAACCCTGCCAAAACCCATGGTCACAGCAGCCTTATCAGATTGTCCAACTCCTTGGTTCCCATCTTCTGATTAAATATCTTTTTACTTAGCACATCTCTACGGTAAGTGATGGTTCCCTTCGACCTTGCAAGCAGGATTGATACCTGCGAAGGGGTAAAACCGCACTTTATCAGCATAGCCATATCCACATCCTGATTATTCAGTCTACCACCTGCCAACAAATGCAGATGCTCCATAAAATCACCCGACGCATTCTGCACCACACTTCTTAAATCATCCCATATATCCGATTTTTCAGGTATCGGCTTCCCCTGTTCCAGATATTCCCGAATATCGGCATATACCTTCGAATTAAATATGTCCAAAGATATATTTTCGGACGTTGTGTTACCTTTTTGCAAAGACAACAACTCATCCCGCAGACGCTTTCTCAGGCTCTCCACATCGCTTGTCAACACTTCCGGCAATCCACTATCCTCATCAGCAACGTAACTTACATTATGTATATTATCCTTAGTCACACGCTCTTTCAATACCGAAACAAGTTCCAACGTCTCATGCAGTTTAATCAATTGTTGATTATTCCTATTCTTCAAATAAATCACCACAATGCACAATAACAACGATAATACCACTACACCAACTACCACATTCCACATTTTATCGCGGCTCTCCTCGGCTGCTATTCTTTGACGCTCATGCACACTATAATTATACATCGAATTTTGAAGTATAGCCTGCTGTGTCTCATGTGAATTCATCTTTAAGCCCGATAACCTATTAAAATCCGCCACATAGTACAGAACTGAATCCATCGACATAAATCCTGACAACTTTGGATTAAGCAACGTTTCGTAACCCACCATTTGGTAGCTTCCGACAGCACTATTTATCAACCACTTGGCACAACGATACGCCAAATCATAATCCCCCGACTTCAGATACATCCTGGCCCCGTAAGCCCGAGTTATATCATAATAATCCTCCGGTACATTACTGATTACCTCCCCGATCATGCGGCTCGCCTTATCAGCATCACCATCGTAATATTCTATAGCCGCAAGGTACATATCTTGCTCAATAACAGATTCAGGCTTAGCAACCTTACCCAATTCTTTTGCTTTCAAAAAATGCTTTTTCGCAATACCGAATTTTTTAGAATTCATTAATATCACCCCGAGCAACTGATTATCATACATCCAATTCACACTATCCCCAGTTATCGAATCTATCGCTATCACCTCCTCCATATACGGAACAGCCTGCTCATACAGATACAGCGTATTCAACAGACGTCCCGTCTGGCTCAGAACATGACCGCGGAGTCTCGGCTTTTCAAAATCCGGCGGCATCCTGTCAAGCGCACTCTGGAAATAGCGCAACGACATAGGATAATCACCCATATCGCTATACACACGTCCGCCATAGTACAACGCTTCGGCATACAGCGTGTCGCCCCCGTGCCCTGAATAATAATCAATCACACTCAGCACCAGACTATCCGACGTATGACGCACATACATCTTATCCGACGCCTTGATGCGCATAAAGTCATAATAGTGTCGCTGGGCTTCCGAAAGAGCCGCCCTATCCATTTTGTCCAACGAATCCAGTGCCGCCGACGGATTCATCTCCGTAAGCTGATAGACCGCGCCCAACCGGCGGTCAACCTCACTCTCCATACAGCCGGAAAGCGACAGCAATACCACAACGGCAACCGATAACCTCATTAAAAAATTACCCATAGTTGATTTATAAATAATCTCCAACTGCAAATATAAAATTATTTTTTTCGTCCGCAAAAAACGCAAAAATTTGTCCACGCTCCGTTTTTTCCGTATTTTTGCAAGGTTTTCCGATAGAAAGCCTGCAAAAATACATTTTACCCCAATGAACTCATTCCAACATTCGGTAAAATGTTTAAATGAGTCCTTTATTTGCATCATATTATTCTATCGCATGCACAACACAAAACCAGCCGTACTGATTCTCGAGGACGGCACTCGATTTCAAGGCAAGTCGTTCGGTTACGACACCGCCGCAGCCGGGGAAGTAGTGTTCAACACAGCCATGACAGGCTACCCCGAAAGTCTCACTGACCCATCCTACGAAGGGCAAATCTTAGTCACCACCTACCCCATCCTCGGCAACTACGGCGTACCGCCACAGCGCGAGAAAGACGACGTCAGCGAATACTACGAGAGCGACCGCATACACTGCCGCGCCATCGTAGCGCAGGACTACTCTTGGAACCACTCCCACTGGCAAGCCGACCGCTCGCTCGCCCAATGGCTCAAAGACGAGAAGATACCCGGAATATACGGCATCGACACACGCGCGCTCACCAAGCACCTACGCGAAAAAGGCTCCATGCTCGGCAAAATCATCGTCGACGGAGCACCCGACATTCCGTTCTACGACCCCAACCGTGAGAACCTCGTGGCAAAGGTCAGCTGCAAGGAAGTCGAGATACACGGCAACGGCGACAAGACCGTCGTACTCGTAGACTGCGGCGTGAAGCACAACATCATCCGGTGTCTCACACGGCGCGGAGTACGTGTCGTCATGGTACCATGGGACTACGACTTCACATCCATACCCTACGACGGACTGTTCATTTCCAACGGACCCGGCAACCCCGACATGGCAGAAGCCACCGTGGCAAACATCCGCAAGGCAATCCGTATCGGCAAACCCATCTGCGGTATATGCATGGGCAACCAGCTCCTTTCCAAAGCCGCCGGAGCCACCACATTCAAGCTCAAATACGGACACCGCAGCCACAACCAGCCCGTGCGACGGTGCGGCACCGACCAATGCTTCGTCACATCACAGAACCACGGATTCGCCGTCGACTCATCCACACTCCCGCCCGACTGGGAACCCCTCTTCATCAACATGAACGACGGCACCAACGAAGGCATACGCCACAAGACACTGCCCTTCTTCTCCGCCCAGTTCCACCCCGAAGCCAGCAGCGGACCCAAAGACACCGAATTCCTCTTCGACGAGTTCATCAACATGTTGTAGCCCACCCCTAAAACACCCATCAAATGTCCAACATCGATTCCACCATACGCAAAGTACTGCTCCTCGGCAGCGGAGCATTGAAGATAGGCGAAGCCGGCGAGTTCGACTACTCCGGTTCACAGGCGCTCAAAGCCATGAAGGAGGAAGGCATCACCACCATACTCATCAACCCCAACATAGCCACCGTACAGACATCCGAAGGCATCGCCGACAAGATATACTTCCTGCCCGTCACACCACTGTTCGTCGAGAAAGTCATCCAACGCGAACGACCCGACGGCATTCTCCTCGCATTCGGCGGACAGACCGCACTCAACTGCGGCGTGGCGCTCCACGAAAGCGGTATACTTGAGAAATACGGTGTCAAGGTACTCGGCACACCCGTTCGCGCCATCATGGACACCGAAGACCGCGAGCTGTTCGTGCAGAAGCTCGACGAAATCGGAGTCAAGACCATACGCAGCGAAGCCGTCAACTCCATCGACGACGCACTCCGCGCCGCCGACAGATTAGGTTACCCCGTAATCGTGCGTGCCGCATACGCCCTCGGTGGACTCGGAAGCGGATTCTGCGACAACGAGCAGGAACTCGTCACACTCACCGAGAAAGCACTCTCATTCTCACCCCAGGTACTCGTCGAGAAATCACTCAAGGGATGGAAAGAGGTCGAATACGAAGTGGTACGCGACCGCTTCGACAACTGCATCACCGTATGCAACATGGAGAACTTCGACCCCCTCGGCATACACACCGGCGAATCCATCGTCGTAGCACCCTCACAGACACTCTCCAACGAGGACTACCACTACCTGCGGAAACTCGCCATCAAAATCATACGCCACATAGGCATCGTGGGCGAATGCAACGTACAGTACGCCTTCGACCCCCGGTCCATGGACTACCGCGTCATCGAAGTCAACGCACGTCTAAGCCGCTCATCAGCACTGGCATCCAAAGCCACAGGCTACCCTCTGGCATTCGTTGCCGCCAAATTAGGTCTGGGCTACGGGCTCTTCGACCTCAAGAACTCCGTCACCAAAGTCACATCGGCATTCTTCGAACCCGCCCTCGACTACATCGTCTGCAAGATACCCCGTTGGGACCTCGGAAAATTCCACGGCGTGCGGCGCGAGATTGGATCATCCATGAAATCCGTAGGCGAAGTCATGGCAATCGGACGCACCTTCGAGGAAGTCATCCAGAAAGGTCTGCGCATGATCGGACAGGGCATGCACGGATTCGTCGGCAACCGACCCATCGACATCACCGACATGGACCGTGCCCTTGCCGAACCCACCGACAAACGCATCTTCGCCATCTCACAGGCAATGCAGGCTGGCTACTCCGTCGAACGCATACATCAGCTCACCAAGATTGACCGCTGGTTCCTGTTCCGCCTGCAGAACATCATCGACACCTCCCGCGCGCTCAGCAACGCTCAGTCCCTTCAGCAACTCGACGCCGACACACTGCGCAGCGCCAAGCAGCAGGGATTCTCCGACTTCCAGATTGCCCGATGCGTGCTCAAGGACTCCATGACCGACGCCGAAACAGCCAACCTCAGCGTACGCCATCTGCGCAAATCCCTCGGCATAACACCCGTGGTCAAGCAGATTGACACCCTCGCCGCCGAATATCCGGCAATGACCAATTACCTCTACCTCACATACAACGGCAGCGAAAACGACATCACATACCTCCACGACCACCGCTCCATCGTCGTGCTCGGTTCCGGAGCATACCGCATAGGCAGCTCCGTAGAGTTCGACTGGTGCTCCGTCAACGCCCTTCTCACTGTCAAGCAGCAGGGATGGCGCTCCGTCATGATCAATTACAATCCAGAGACCGTCTCCACCGACTACGACATGTGCGACCGTCTATACTTCGACGAGCTTACCTTCGAGCGCGTAATGGACATACTCGACCTCGAGCAGCCACACGGCGTCATACTGAGCGTCGGCGGACAAATACCCAACAATCTCGCCACACGGCTCGACAAGGAGCAGGTCAACATACTCGGCACATCAGCCCGGAGCATCGACAACGCCGAGGACCGCAACAAATTCTCAGCCATGCTCGACCGTCTCGGCATTGACCAACCACGATGGCGCGAGCTCACCAATTTCGACGACATACACCGCTTCATCGACGAGGTCGGATTCCCCGTGCTCGTTCGCCCGAGCTACGTCCTCTCGGGAGCAGCCATGAACGTATGCTCCAACACCGATGAGCTGCACCGCTTCCTGCGTCTCGCAGCCAATGTATCCAAGAAGCACCCCGTCGTTGTTAGCGAATTCATTCAGAACGCCAAGGAGATAGAGATGGATGCCGTAGCTCAGGATGGCGAGATTAAAGCCTACGCCATATCCGAGCACATAGAGTTTGCCGGCGTGCACTCCGGCGACGCCACCATACAGTTCCCCCCGCAGAAACTCTACGTCGAGACCATGCGGCGCATCAAGAAAGTATCCTCGCAGATTGCTCAGGCACTGCACATTTCAGGACCTTTCAACATTCAGTTCCTCGCCAAAAATAACGACATCAAGGTCATCGAATGCAACCTGCGCGCGTCACGCTCCTTCCCCTTCGTTAGCAAGGTTCTGAAAATCAACTTCATTGACCTCGCCACCAAGATTATGCTCGGTATACCCGTCGAGAAACCCGCCAAAAACGCCTTCGACCTCGATTACGTCGGCATCAAGGCATCGCAGTTCAGCTTCTCACGCCTGCAAGGTGCCGACCCCGTGCTCGGCGTCGACATGTCATCTACCGGCGAGGTCGGATGTCTCGGCGTCGACACCTCCGAAGCCATACTCAAATCCATGCTTTCAGTCGGACTGCGCATTCCGCAGAAAGGCGTATTGCTATCCACCGGCACACCCAAACAGAAGGCTGACATGCTCGAATCCGCACAGCTCCTCCACAAGCACGGATACCGCATATACGCCACCGGAGGCACCCACCGTTTCCTCAACGACAACGGCATTCCCGCCATACGCGTCTACTGGCCAAGCGAGAGCGACATGCTACCACAAGCGCTCCAGCTGCTACACGACAAGGAGATTGACCTCGTGGTCAACATCCCCAAAAACCTCACACCCACCGAACTCGGCAACGGACACACCATACGCCGCGCAGCCATCGACCTCAACATATCCCTCCTCACCAACGCCCGGCTCGCATCGGCGTTCATACGCGCATTCACATCCCTGTCCGTCGATGACATCGAGATTCGCCCGTGGAATGAATACTAATCTCCCCTGATTCCCGGCCCATGACACTGAAAGAGTGCTGCGACAAAGCCACTGCACGGCTCCTTGAAGCCTACCCCGCATCCGAGGTCCGATGGATGGTGCGCATAATCTTTGAGCACCTCAAAGGCTACACACCCGTCGACCTCGTCATCAAAGCCCAAGACCCGGTGAGCGACTTCATCGCCGGCAAGGTTTCCGCTGTTGTCGACCGCCTGCTTGCCCGCGAACCCATCCAGTACATCTTCGGACAGACTCAGTTCTACGGACTCAAGCTCAAGGTCACTCCCGACACCCTCATACCGCGTCCCGAGACCGAGGAGTTGGTCGACATGATTGTGCGCGAAGCCGGCGAACGCTCCGACCTCCGCGTGCTCGACATCGGCACCGGTTCCGGCTGCATAGCCATAGCCCTTGCCCGCAATCTCCGCTTTCCGCAGGTCAGTGCCATCGACATCAGCCCTCGCGCCCTCGATGTGGCGCGTGAGAACGCCCGCGACCTGCGTACCCGCATCAATTTCTCCTGTGCCGACGCTCTCTCGCTCACTCCTCCCCCCGCTCCCGCTTTCGACATCATTGTCAGCAATCCCCCATACATTGCCCGGCATGAACAGGCGGACATGGATCCCAACGTACTCGACCACGAACCTCACTCGGCACTGTTCGTACCCGACTCCGACCCCCTCGTTTTCTACCAGGCCATAGCCCGTTTCGCGCTCAAGGCTCTCGCGCCCGGCGGACGGATTTACTTCGAGATCAACCCCCTGTACGCCCACGACCTCTCGGCATTCATGCAATCCTGCGGATGGACCGGCATCAATCTCATCCCCGACACATACCGCCACATTCGTTTCCTCTCCGCCACCAACCCCTCCTCATGAAAAAAGCACTCTCACCTGCCGAAGCCACCGAACGTCTCGAGATTCTATGCGCCCGTTCCGAGCAATGCTCCGCCGACATCCGGCGCAAGCTCTACAACTGGGGTATCGGCTCCTCCCAGTCGCAGCGCATCATCGAACGTCTCGAACAGGACCGCTACATCGACGACTCCCGCTTTGCCAAAGCCTACGTCCGCGACAAATACCGGTTCTCGGCTTGGGGACGTATCAAAATCACTGCCGGACTCATTGCCAAACGCATTCCTCGTCACATCATCGACGAGGCTCTGCTCGAAATCGACTCTCGCACCTACGCCCTCACAGCCTTCAAAGCTATCCGTTCCAAGCTCCGCACTCTCCCTCCCGACATGCCGCGCTACGACATACGCGCACGTCTCATGCGCTTCGCCCTGAGCCGTGGCTACGAATCATCACTATCATTACGCATCATCGACAGTCAACGGTTATGGCAGGAATAACCGGCTACATACACCGATGGACCGAACACCTCCTCTCCATGGTCTATCCGCACATCTGCGAGGTTTGCGGGGGCTCGCTTGCCGAAGGCGAGGAGATGCTATGCCTTGAATGCGACTACAGTATGCCACGGTGCAATATCCACAATCAGCCCTTCAACATCATCCATCAGCGGCTCGCATCACACATCCCCCTCGAGCGCGCCGCCGGATATTTCCACTACTACCGCGCCAACCGGTACACCCGGCTCATTCACGCGGCAAAATACCAAGGGCGTCCGCGCATCGCACGCATACTCGCCCGCAACTTCGCCCGCGAGATTCTTCCCGACGGATTTTTCCAAGGCATCGACATGATTATACCCGTACCCCTGCACCGCTCGCGGCAGCTCAGGCGTGGCTACAACCAAAGCCTGTTCATTGCTCGGGGCATCAACGACATCACCGCAATACCCATTGCCGGAAACCTCGTGGCAACACTGCCGCACTCCACGCAGACACGCAGCAACGCCTACTCCCGTTGGCTCAACTCGCGCCACATCTACTCTTGCACCGACGCTTCCGACCTCCACGGACGCCACATCCTTATCGTCGACGATGTTATCACCACCGGTGCCACACTCCTCGCTTGCTGCGAAGCCATACACAAGGTAGCGCCGACGGCTAAAATCAGCATACTCACACTCGCAGTCGCAACACTCGGGTAAACCATGCGGAATATCTCGCGATTATTTCGTAACTTTGCGCTTAATTATCACATAATACCCATAGTCAATGTTAAAGAAGGTCCTGCTGCTCGGTTCCGGAGCACTGAAAATTGGTCAGGCTGGAGAATTTGACTATTCCGGTTCGCAAGCTTTGAAAGCCTTGCGCGAGGAAGGAATCTCCACCGTGTTAATCAACCCTAACATCGCTACTATCCAGACTTCGGAAGGCGTTGCCGACAAAGTCTATTTCCTCCCCATCACTCCGCATTTTGTCGAGGAAGTAATCAAGAAGGAACGCCCCGACGGCATTCTGCTTGCTTTCGGAGGGCAGACCGCTCTTAATTGCGGTACGGAATTATACCTCAACGGCACTCTCGACCGTTACGGCGTGAAAGTTCTCGGAACATCGGTAGAAGCAATCATGATTACCGAAGACCGGGATCTTTTTGTAAAGAAGCTCAACGAAATACAGGCAAAGACCCCCGTTTCGCAAGCCGTCGAGAACATGACCGACGCCCTTGAGGTGGCTCACCGCATCGGTTACCCCGTGATGGTTCGCTCAGCATACGCCCTCGGCGGACTCGGCTCAGGCATCTGCAACAACGATGACGAATTCACCCGGCACTGCGAGAGCGCGCTCGCATACTCCAAGCAGATTCTCGTCGAGGAATCCCTCAAAGGATGGAAAGAAATCGAATTTGAGGTCATTCGCGACGCCAACGACCACTGCTTCACCGTAGTGCCGATGGAAAACTTCGACCCCCTCGGTATACACACCGGCGAATCTATCGTTGTAGCCCCCATCGTGTCCCTCACTCCCGAGCAGATTACCATGCTTGAGGAGATTGCCAAGAAAGTGGTGCGCCACATCGGCATAGTGGGCGAATGCAACATTCAGTACGCATTCAATGCCGAGACCAACGACTACCGTATTATCGAAATCAACGCTCGTCTAAGCCGCTCCTCAGCCCTTGCATCGAAAGCATCAGGCTATCCGCTCGCTTTCGTCGCAGCTAAGTTGGCGCTTGGATACACACTCGATCAGATTGGCGAGATGGGCACCCCCAACTCCGCTTACGTAGCTCCGCAGGTCGACTATATGATTGTCAAGATTCCCCGTTGGGACCTCACCAAATTCGTAGGTGTCGACCGCGAGATTGGATCATCCATGAAATCCGTAGGCGAGATTATGTCCATCGGCAAATCTTTCGAGGAAATCATTCAGAAAGGTCTCCGTATGATTGGACAAGGCATGCACGGATTCGTAGGCAACAACGACATCCGGTTCGACGACCTCGAACATGCCCTCTCCAACCCCACCGACCTCCGCATATTCGCCATCGCGCAAGCGTTGGAACAAGGCTACAGCATCGACCGCATCGTCGACCTCACCAAAATCGACCGCTGGTTCATCGAGCGTCTCGACAATATCGTAAGATACGCCGCTCACCTCAAGACCTTCTCTAAAATCGAGGATCTCGACAAGGAGACTCTGCTTGAAGCCAAGCGTCTCGGATTCTCCGACTTCCAGATTGCCCGGCTCATCGAAAGCCCCGAAGGCAACATGGAGCCGGAAGTGCTCCGTGTCCGCAACCACCGCAAGTCGCTTGAGGTACTCCCCAAGGTACGGCGCATCAATACCATCGCGTCCGAGTATCCCGAACTCACCAACTACCTCTACGTCACCTACGGTGCCGACGAACACGCCATACCCTACGACCTCAATGCCGGCAACAATATCGTTGTCCTCGGCTCAGGCGCATACCGCATAGGCAGCTCCGTCGAATTTGACTGGTGCTCCGTCAACGCCGCAAACACTTGCCGCAAACTCGGGTACAAATCCATCATGATCAACTACAACCCCGAGACAGTATCCACCGACTACGACATGTGCGACCGCCTTTACTTCGATGAACTCTCATTCGAGCGCGTAATGGACATCATCGACCTCGAGACTCCGCGTGGCGTCATTGTCAGCGTGGGCGGACAGATACCCAACAACCTCGCCATGAAGCTCCACAGACGCCATGTGCCCATACTCGGCACATCGCCCGTGTCAATCGACCGCGCCGAAAACCGCCACAAATTCTCGGCAATGCTCGATACCCTCGGCATCGATCAGCCGCGTTGGAAAGAGCTCACCACCACCGACGATATCGACCAATTCGTCAACGAGGTTGGATTCCCCGTACTCATCCGTCCCAGCTACGTACTCTCAGGTGCGGCAATGAACGTATGCTACGACTACGACCAGATGCACCGCTTCCTCGGACAGGCTGCCAAAGTATCCAAGGAATTCCCCGTTGTGGTATCTGAATTCCTTCAGAACGCCAAGGAAATCGAATTCGATGCCGTGGCACGCAACGGCAAAATCGTCGAATACGCCATCTCCGAACACATCGAGTTCGCAGGCGTACACTCCGGCGACGCCACTCTCGTATTCCCAGCACAGAAGATATACATGGCAACCGCACGTCGCATCAAGCGCATCAGTGCACAGATTGCCAAGGAGCTCAACATCTCCGGTCCCTTCAACATCCAGTACCTTGCCAAGGACAACGATGTCAAGGTTATCGAGTGCAACCTCCGCGCATCGCGTTCATTCCCCTTCGTTTCCAAAGTCCTCAAGAAGAACTTCATCGATACAGCCACACGCATCATGCTCGGTGAACAGATTGAGCCCGTCGACACATCCACATTCGACATTGACTACATCGGCATCAAGGCATCGCAATTCTCATTTGCACGTCTCCACAAAGCCGACCCCGTGCTCGGTGTCGACATGTCATCCACCGGTGAGGTAGGATGTCTTGGAAAAGACTTCGACGAAGCTCTCCTCAACGCCATGGTATCCGTAGGACACAGCGTACCCAAGAAAGCCGTATTGGTTAGCTCAGGCGACGTTCGCGGCAAAGTAGACATGCTCGAGGCATGCCACCTCCTGCACGACCACGGATATAAGATTTACGCCACCGAAGGCACCGCACGGTTCCTCAACAGCAACGGTGTTGAAGCATCAGCCGTATGCTGGCCTGATGAAAAAGGCGACAACGTGCTCGACCTCATTGCAGACCACGGTGTAGACTTGGTTATCAACATACCCAAGAACCACACCAAGCGGGAACTCACCAACGGATACCGTATCCGTCGATGGACCATCGACCACAACATTCCGTTGCTCACCAATGCACGACTCGCCAGCGCCTATGTCAAGGCATTCATATCCAAACCCGTCACCGACATAAGCATCACCCCCTGGCAAGAATACTAATCCCCCAACCACAATCCAAACCCCATACCCAAGACCGGCGACCTACCACAAGGCCGCCGGTCCCTTTTTTCCCCTCTCCCAAGTCGGAGCCGGGGCTTCCAGCCCGCGCACCTCCCACCTCAAAAAAATTCCACACAAAAGTGCAAATTCGCATACCACCCCCCACCTCCATCCCCTATCTTTGCACCATCAAACCAATCGAACCGAGAGCAAACCGGAGCGAGAGCATCCCGGAGCGAGGGCATCTTGCCCTCGCATAACCCAAAACGCCGCCCACAAACATTCCTAATTCCTAATTCCTCACTCCTAATTCCCAATTCCCAATCCCCCCGGTGGCAAGAGCACATTGACATACTTACATACCCCATCCCCGTGGCACAGCAAACCGCCGCGTCACACACCAAACGCTATCTCCTAAAACTTACAGACTGCTGTACGAAGGCGTAAACGTATCCCCCGCCGAAGGATTACCCGTATCAAGACCCTTGCGCAACCAACGTGAACGCTGCTCCGAAGTTCCATGGTTAAACGCATCAGGCACCGTATAGCCCTGAGCCTTACGCTGCAGATAATCATCTCCTATTTTATTAGCCGCATCTATAGCCTCCTCTATATCACCCGGCTCCAAAGAATTGAACATACGGTTATCATGATGCGCCCACACCCCCGCATAGAAATCCGCCTGAAGTTCCAGACGCACGCTCACTTTATTAGCCTCCGACTGGCTCATACGGCTCATCTGTTCATGAGCCTTATCCAAAGTGCCTAATAGATACTGCACATGGTGACCCACCTCATGCGCTATCACATACGCGTATGCGAAATCACCATCCGCACCGAGCGTCTTACGCATATCACTGAAAAACGAAAGGTCTATGTACACCGACTGGTCAGCCGAGCAATAAAACGGTCCTGTCGACGCCGTAGCCCCACCGCAGCCACTCTGCACCGAACCCGTAAACAGCACCAGCTTCGGTGGCTCATACTCCAGACCGTTCTGACGGAATATCTCGCTCCACACATCCTCCGTACCCGCGAGAATCTGCTTCGAGAACACAGCCAGTTCCTCCTCCTGCGCCGTAGGCACATACTCCTCCGTCGTTTGACCGGAACCGCCGCCCAATAGCGTGCCGCTGTTCGACATCAGTACATCCAATGGATTACCACCCGACACCCATGCTATGATAGCGGCTATTACCACTGCGCCGATGCCACCTCCCAATTTGCCCACGCTCATACGGCGTCCGCGGCGGTCATCAACATTATTACTCTGTCGGCGTCCATTTAGATTCATACTTCTGAACGTAATTAGTTTGGTTAGTCAACACTTCACTGTATCGATTAGCACACGCAAACGGCTTCACGTCCAAACGCACCCGGCGGCTCTTCAACACAGCTTACTTATTACTTATAGAATAATCGTAACGGCATATTTGTTCACAGATCCACATGCTCCACAGCCACAGGCTCATTCAGGAATATACGGGCAAGGTCAGTGAACTTGTCAGGATTCTCCGTCGTCATATAACGGCACGAACCGCCACGAGTGCAACGCTCCTCCATCTCCGGATGCCGGCGAAGATAATCCGCAAGACTCTCCGCCACTATATCCCCCTGTGTTATCACATCCACATCCTCCGGCACGCACCGGCGTATCTTATCATAGAGTATCGGATAATGCGTGCAAGCCAGCACCAACGCATCTATACGGCTATCCTGGCTGAACAATGCATCCACATACTTACGCACGAAATAATCAGCACCCTCGCCATCTGCCTCATGGTTCTCGACTATCGGAACCCACATCGGACACGCCTGCGACACCGTCGTGAAATCCGGATACAGCTTCTCTATCTCCATATCGTAGCTGCCGCTGCGCACCGTTCCGTCAGTACCCATCACACCCACCACGCCTGTACGGCTCCTGTTGCCGAGAGCCTCCACCGTCGGGCGTATCACACCAAGCACGCGGCGCGAAGCATCTATCCGTGGCAGATCATTCTGCTGGATAGTACGCAGAGCCTTAGCCGACGCCGTATTACAGGCAAGTATCACCAGGCGGCAACCATGCTCAAACAGAAAATTCACAGCCTCGAGCGTAAATCTGTACACCACGTCAAACGACCGCGAACCATACGGTGCACGCGCATTATCTCCCAGATATATATAATCATATTGCGGCAGAACTCTGCGCAACTCGCGCAGTATCGTCAGACCACCATAGCCCGAATCGAACACACCTATAGCTCCGCCATCCGATAATACCGTTTTCATACGCCACAAAAATACGGATAAGTGAGCGCAATGCCAAATTTATTTAAGCATTGCCGAACGAGAGTATTTTGGACGAAGTCAAAAATACGGAGTGAAAGCAATGCCAAATTTATTTGACCATCACCCACCGACAGCATTTCATACGAAGTCAAAAACACACCTAAACAACCGCCCCACCCAGTCAGAGCGAGGACAAATCGGGGCGAGGGCATCTTGCCCTCGTACAAAAAAACACAAACAAAGCCCTACCCCCCACCGGAGCGAGGGCAAACCGGGGCGAGGGCATCTTGCCCTCGTACAATAAACACAAACAAACCCCTAAATCCCCACCCTACTGACCTTAACCTCCTTAAAGTCCTTAAAGTCCTTAAAGTCCTTATAATCACCACCAACCACAAAACCACAAAAAAAGGTGCGCAAATCACTTGCGCACCTCACTAAATATCTGGTAAGAATTATAATCTTACTTAACGCCGAGTTTGCTCTTAACCACGGGGGTGATATCCTCTACATCCTTGCCGGTATAGAGAGGAACCATATTTTCAAAAATCATGGTATAGTTACCCTCGGCACCTACAGTCTGGATAGCGGTGACTACCTTCTGGCGAACCGGACCCATCAACTGCTCCTGCTGACGCTGCAGATCCTGAGTTGCTGTCTGACGGAACTGCTGGATTTTCTGGTCAAGTTCCTGAAGCTCCTGTACGCGACGCTCCTTGATAGTCTGGGGAGCTGATTCCTCCATATTCTGAAGTTCGGTATATTTTTTCTGGAACTCATCCTGAAGATTCTTGAACTCATCCTCATACTTCTTGGTAGCAGCATCGAGTTGGGTTTTCACTTCATTCATTTCAGGAAGGCTTTCCATGAGAGCATCAGTATTGATAACGCCGAATTTCTGGGCGAAACCCATTGTGGGGAGCGCAATCATGATTGCGAGCACTAATTTTTTAATCATGTCTATATTTAAGTGTTGTGTTAAATTACTATTGTTAAATCACGTGTGCAAATATATATCTTTTATTTGGAATATCCTAACTTGGCAAGCACCTCGTTGCTTATATCTATACGCGGCGACGCAAATATTATATCTGCCGACGAAGCTCGGTCAAATATGCACATATAACCACGCTCCTCGCTCACCTTCTTCACGGCGTTGTACACCTCCTCCTGAATCGGCTTCATAAGCGTCTGACGCTTTTTGTACATCTCGCCATCAGGTCCGAAGTATTTGTTGCGGAGTTCCACGGCTTCTTTCTCCTTGGCAACAATCTCCTCCTCATATTTTTTCTTCTGCTCATCTGTGAGGAACGGCATCTGCGACTTGTAGTTATTGTACATCGTCTCTGCTTCGCGGCTCACATTCTCCACCTCTTTCTGCCATCGCTGCGACAGCTGTTCGAGCTGATTGTTGGCAACCTCGTAAGCCGCTACATTGCTGAGCACATATTCCATATCCACCATGGCAAATTTCTGAGCCATACCGGTAAGTGCGAAGCCCAAAAGAGCCACAAGCACTGCTATACTTTTCTTGATGTTCATAGTTTGATGTTTTGAGAGTTTTTCAATCGTTGTAACTTACATTTCCCATTACAGGTGTATAATTGTATAATGCTATGACAAAATACACCATGAAAAGTTTAGTCACAGATATTTAAAGTATGTTAGAACTCCTGACCGAGGATAAAGTGGAAGTGACTGCCGCCACGGGCACCGAACACCTTATCGAAACCGTAAGCCCAGTCGATACCCATCATACCAACCATAGGCAGGAATATACGGAGACCGAAACCGGCGCTGCGCTTCAGATTGAACGGACTGAAATCCTTCACATCGGTCCATGCGTTACCACCTTCAAGGAATGCAAGACCATAAATCGTGGTCGATGTCTGGAGCATGAAGGGGAAGTGAAGCTCCATGCCTAAGCGGGTGTAAGCGTAACCTTCACGGCCCCACGGAGTGAGAGCACCATTATCGTAACCGCGCAAACCGATGGTTTCAGTAGCGTATGTGTACGAACCGGTCATACCGTCACCACCCACATAGAATGTCTCGAACGGCGACTTCAGATAGCGGTTGTAGCTGCCGAGCAAACCGAAATCGGCACGTGTCATCAACACCAAAGTCCATTGACCGTTGGGGTCGGTAAGCGGAGTATAGGTACGGGATTTGAATTTCAGTTTCCAGTATTCTATCCAATTGTAAAGTTCCTTCTTGGACTCGGTGGTATTCTCCTGATAGAGTTTCTTCCAGTTCTTCTTTCCGAACAACGATGCCGGAGGGGTGAGCTGCAAGCTCAGTGAGAATTGCGAACCGCGGCGGGTGTACAGCGGGTTATCTATTGAGTTACGCGCCAGAGTCAACCCGAGCACTATAGAGTTTGATGTACCGTTGTTCATATAGTACAGGTACTCCCAGTTCTTGAGATAGTACCAGTTGTACGACAGTTCGGTCTGGAACGTGAAGTAGTCATCAGGCCACTTCAGTCGCTTTCCGAAGCCCACGGTCACGCCCACCATCTGCAACACCTTGTTGGGGTCGTAGGCATTGTTTATGCTGTTCTGATAGTAATCCGAACCATAACCGTAGCTGTTACCGTAGCCCCAGCCGTTGGTAAGCCAGGGATTGGACCATGTGCTGTTGTAGTACGATGAGTTCACACCTGTCTGACGGCTGTAGTATGCCGATACCGAAAGTGAGTTGGGGCGCTTGCCGCCGAACCACGGGTCGAGGAACGATATACTGTATGCCTGATAGTAGCGGGCATTGGTCTGGGCAGAGATGGTAAATGTCTGACCCTCTCCCTGCGGTATCAGCCCCTTGTATGAGCTGGGATGGAACAGGTTCTTTATGGAGAAGTTATTGAACTTCAGCGCGAGCTTACCGATTACACCGGTCTGTCCCCAACCCATAGAGAACTCTATCTGGTCATTTGCCTTGGACTCGAGGTTGAATATTATATCCACGGTACCGTTCTCTTCATTCGGCTCGGGACGTATGTCCATATTTTCAGGATTGAAGTGGCCGGTCTGCGCTATCTCACGTGCCGAACGCATAAGGTCTTCCTTGCTGAACAGCTCGCCCGGCTTCACACGAAGCTCACGGCGTATCACCTTTTCATAAAGACGGTCGTTACCGTTGATTACCACATTGTTGATACGCGCCTGCGGACCTTCCACCATGCGCATCTCCAAGTCTATAGAATCGCCATTCACGTTACGTTCTATAGGCACGAGATTGTAGAACAGATAACCACGGTTCATATACAGGTTCGATACTGCGTCATCATCCTCGTTCGTACGTTTGTTGAGCAACTTCTGGTTATACACGTCACCGGGTTTTATGCCGAGCACGTCATTGAGCAGTTCGGTAGGATATACCGTGTTGCCCACCCATGTAATATCATTGATGTAGTATTTCTTACCCTCTTCGAGCGAGATATACACATCCACGGTCTTTTCATCGTAAGGCACAACGCTGTCGGCAAGAATCTTGGCGTCGCGGTAACCCTTCTCGTTGTATTTGTTGATTATGCGGTTCAAGTCATCGCGGTAATCGCTCTCCACAAACTTCTTCTGCTTGAAGAGATTGAGCAGTTTGTTCTTCTCATTGGTCTTCTTCATCACGCGTTGCAGCGCGTTGTCGCTCATCACCTCATTACCGTCGATATAGATTTTGTGCACCTTCACCTTATCGTTCTTATCGATATTGATGTCCACGATCATCTCATTCTTGGCTGACAAATCCTCGTGCAGCGTAATCTTCACATCTGCGTTACCGAAGCCCTTGCCTGAAAAATAATTCTTTATGATAGCTTCGGCTCGGTTCACTATGTTTTGGGTTATCTGATTGCCTTTGTGCAATTGCAGACGTTCCTGAAGGTCATCACGTTCGCCCTTCTTGATTCCGTAATAGTTTATGGCTGATATACGGGGCTGCTCACGCAATTTTATCGTAATCCAAGCCTTGTCGCCGGCAACTTTGTCTACCACCATCTGCACTTTGCTGAACAGACCTTGACGCCACAGACGCTTCGATGCGGCGGTCAGTTCTGATCCGGGGATATCCAGTCTTTCCCCTACCTTCAAGCCCGAATATCCTATGATGATGTAGTCATCATAATTGCTGGCTCCTTCCACCGATATTCCGGCAAGCTCGTAAGTACGTGGAATGCCCGTAAACACCACGGTGGGATTGAACACAGTATCGGTTGGCATCTGCGCCATCGCCGATGAAGCGAATATCGCGGATATTATGAATAGTAGCTTGATACGCATAATGTGAAAGTACTATATTTGGTCTTCTAATCTGGTTATTTGTTCGGAAGTCTTGCCGAAACGGCGCTCCCGTGATTGGTAGTCTACAATAGCTTTGTACAGGGCTTCCTTATCAAAGTCAGGCCAATACATATCGGTGAAATAAAGTTCGGAATAGGCTATCTGCCATAGCAGGAAATTGCTCACCCGCTCGTCACCGCCGGTACGTATGAGCAAATCAGGGTCGGGGATGGAGCGTGTGGTAAGATAATCCGAAACCGTATCCTCCGTAATACTGGAGCTGTCTATATCTCCGCGCAAAGCGGCATCCACCATATCGCGCACCGCCTTGGTAATCTCCCAACGCGAGCTGTAGCTCAATGCGAGGTTGACCTGCATTCCCGTCCCTTTCGATGTGGCGTCGATAGATCTGCGGAGACTCTCCATGGATTCCTCCGGCAACCGCGAACAGTCGCCTATCACGTTCAGACGAACGCCATTGGCTATCATGCCCGAGGTTTCCCGCTCCAATGCCACTACTATCAGATGCAGCAACGCATCCACCTCCTCTTTCGGCCTATTCCAGTTTTCGGTCGAGAAGGCATAAAGCGTCATATATTCCACACCCGCTTCGGAACCCGCCTCTATAACACGGCGCACGGCATCTACTCCTGCCACATGTCCGGCGGAGCGTTCCATGCCACGCGACTTCGCCCAACGTCCGTTACCATCCATTATTATGGCTATGTGACGTGGTACGCGTGTAGTGTCTATAGATTTTAAAAGCGATTCCATTATAGCGATTGAAGTTTATTATCTGTTGTCATTGATTGGTCTCAGTCTATTCTGTTGCAGGTCACACATCGCGGGCCGAATTCGTAACTGATGCCGACTGTCAACGTCGAGTACCAATCGGTATTTTTCAAAAACGAACTTTTTATCTGATACAGGTCGGATAGCTCCTTGCTGTCGACATTGTCGCTGAACACTTTTGTCATGGAGAACTCCGCGCTCAGGTTAAGACGTCGTGATATCTTATATCGCACCCCAACTCCTATAGGAATATTGAAGCCCACGAAATTATCATCTCCTGTATGTGCCATGGACACCCCAACACCTACTGCAAGGAAAGGCGACCAACGTTTAAGTCTCTTGTATGTCTCACCTATGCCGAATGCGAAAAAATTGCATTCGCCACGCACACCCAGATCATATACAGTGGATTTGAAACTGTACTCCGCACCATCGGGAAGCACATTCTCGAATTCCGATGTATTGCCGCTTATCCCGCACATACCCAATTGGGCGCGGAGCGACCATCGGCTGTCGAAAAGATAACGCAATGATGCATTTGCGGCAAATCCGGGATGCTTGTACAAGTTACTCTCATTGGCATCGCCGAGATAACCGCTCATCCCCAGCCCCACACCTACATCAAACTTATAGCTTTCCACATCCTGCGCGCGCACATATCCCGCTCCTGCCACCAAAGCGACAAGCAACGATATCATTATTTTACCAAATATGCGCACTATCAAGTAATGTCAGGAATATAGCAGCAGGTTTATTGCAGCGGTTTGAAACTCAATCTATTGATTACGCCACGCCATACGGTGTCGCTCAATGTTCCATCGGACTTCATGCCGCCGAACAAATATATGTAGGGGCAATCCCATTGTGTAATCGGCTTGTCGGCACGGCTTGCAGAGGAGTGTATCACTTTATACCACGCGGGCAACGCCTTGGGGGCAAACTCCCTCCATCCGGCGGCACGCGAACTATCGAATATCGTTTTTTCAAATACAAGAGCCTGTGCATAAGCCACCTGCGGCATGTAGTCAGGAAGCTGCATAAGCTCACCGGCCTTACTCCAATGAACGCCACGGTCAAGCGACATATATACGGTATTGGTGCAGATACCGTTGGCATCCTTTCCGCCAAACGCCAACAGGGTTGTATATTCCGTCACTACCCAATCAGTAGCAGTTCTGAACGAGAAATAAGGAACTATAGTCGCCCCCTCTACGTCAGGGATACCGTTGATACTCATGCACACCCACTGGCTGCCATCGTACGCCCACATATCGCCGGTCAAATCACCGGAAGCGGTGCGGCCACCGAGAATCATCATCATGGGCTGCTCCGACCACTTGGTAGTAAACAGCAGCGAAGTGCTGGTTCCGCTCACAGGACAGTTGCCTGACACTGCGGTTTCTGTAGTAGCCGGATATGTCACATGCTTATAAGCACCATTGCCGTCAGCCTTCACACCAACCACCGAAGTGCCGTAGCCGCCATAGATATAGCTCATCTCGGCACCTGTCGATGTCCATGTCGAGCCTGTGTCCTGCGATTTGTACAGCACATTTCCGCCGCCCACTACATACAGGGCGTCGTCACTTGCCGTCAATGTCTCCAATACGGCTCCCGAGGGAAGCGACACAGTGGCTATGTCCCAATCGTTGTTGGCAGGATTCGAAGATATTGCCCTTACGGTATTGGCTCCTTGCTGGGTAAAGCATACTGCCTGTCCCTTAAACTCCACTGTTTTTTGAGCAGATGGAGCCGAAAGCGAAGTGGGAAGTGCGCACATCGCGGTCTCGCCCCATGCGAGCGAGTCGGGATCCATATTGTGCACATTGACATATATGGTATAGGTGCGGTCAATCAACTTATTATACGACACCAGCTTCAATTTCACCGAACCGCGGCTGAAATCGATTGAGTCAGTGGAATTGGTAAGATAATTCACGATGGTATCCGACCCGTTTTTACCGGGCATTGTTATCTCTGCCGTACTTACCGACGACAGACCTATGCTTACAGGCAAACGCGACACCTTGGTACCTTTCGGAAGTGAATCAGCGTTGAATATCACAGCATTATTCAAATCTATTGAGAAAAACACCGAATCAAGGTTAGCAAGCACGCTATCGTTTTTGACAAGGCTGAATGAAGTGACCATCACAGCTGATTCGCTGCTATTGTCATATTCTATCTCATCTTCACTGTCATCGTTACAGGATGCCACAAACATCGAGCCGAGCAATGCGAGCACCACATATATTGGGAATCTTCTATTCATAAGGCGTTATTTTTCAACTTGCAAAGTTAACAAGATTTTCATTAACCCATACCCTATTATAGTTAAATTTAGTAATCATGCTCGCGCACGACGCACAATGCCACGTTTTTATTGACAATCCCCCGCTACTCCGCGACGTACAGGAATCATCAATAATCCGGTGCAGTGTTTTTAACATCCATTATTACATTTCCATCCAGCCGGCTCACCATTAATTCACCGGAAGGAACCGACATACGCGCTGCACCTTTATCGCCAAGCATCATCTCCGAGACTTCAATTCTGGCATCATCCCATAGCCCTGAATCGATAAACGACGACAATATCCGGGCACCGCCCTCAACCAACACGGATGTTATACCCCGACGTCTCAACGCATAAAGCACCTGTCTCAGATCCACATCGGCATCACATATCTCGCAGTCCACACCATCGGGTAAATCATCGCGTTCACGGCTACAGAAGTACACAGTACCGTCACTGAGGATATTTGCATCCGGTGACACACGCCCCCCACGGTCCAACAACACCCTCACCGGCGACCGGCCCTCTATCATCCTCACATCAAGACGCGGATTGTCAGCCAATGCCGTACCGCTGCCCACCAATATGGCATCGTACATCGAACGCAACCCATGCACAGCTTGCTGTCCGAGCGGGGTAGAGAATTTGACAGGTCGGTCATCGGCAGTACGCTTGCAATCAAGATACCCGTCGGCACTCTGCGCCCATTTCAAAGTCACATACGGGCGGTGTGATTTATGAGCTGTCATGAACCGTGCGTTAAGGGCTTCACATTCGTCAGCCAATACACCCGACACCACCTCCACACCGGCGTTACGCAGCATGGCTATCCCACGGCCGCTCACCCTCTCGTTTGGGTCGCCGCACCCTACCACCACACGCGGTATGCCCATATCTATTATCAATTGCGCACATGGCGGAGTCTTACCATAGTGCGAGCAAGGTTCCAGTGTCACATACATGGTACTATTCGTCAACACCGACTTGTCAACCACCGATGCCACGGCATTGACCTCGGCATGACCCTCACCGAAACAACGATGATACCCCTCGCCCACAATCCGGCAATCACACACTATCACCGCGCCCACCATGGGGTTAGGTGAAACATATCCCGCCCCACACCGGGCAAGCTGTAATGCCCGACGCATGTATTTCTCCTCTACTTCCAATCTCCGCAGCGTTTTATCAATTCAATAAGATGTTCCACGGCTTCGTCAGCGGGAATATTCTTTTCCACGCACTCCTTACCCTTGTACAGGCTCACGCATCCTGCCCCGGCACCCACGTAACCGTAGTCGGCGTCAGCCATCTCGCCGGGACCGTTGACTATACAGCCCATGACCCCTATTTTCAATCCCTTGAGATGCGAAGTCGCAGCCTTCACACGGGCAAGGGTCTGCTGAAGGTCAAAAAGTGTACGTCCGCAACCGGGGCAAGATATGTACTCGGTGCGGGTGAAGCGCAAACGCGCTGATTGAAGAATCGAATAAGCCAGGCGGGCACACTGCGCTTCATCGAGCGCATCACTCTGTATCATTATGCCGTCAGCCAAACCGTTCAATAGTATCGAACCGCAATCCACAGCGGCACGAATCATAACATCCTCTGCGGCAACACCGGCATAACGCACCGACACTACCACCGGATTATGCAGACCGGCATTATCCATGGCATGGATAGCCGCTTGCATCTCAGCCGGTTTATTGACATGCCGTGAGGTCAACAGCACAACATCTTCGACAGCCAACTTTGGCATCGAACAAAGCACCTGCGACGCATCAAGTTCCACAAACCTTATATCAGAAGTCCCGACAAACATATCAGGAACGCTGTCGGCAGGATAATTCGCGTCCGCCACAGTCCCCACAACAACAGGAAGATTACCGCCACCTATTCCACCTACGGCATGCGTCGCCCTACGGCACGGAGCCACGGCATCATAACCTGCGGCATATTCCCCTGCTATCGGCTCACCTTCAGCAAAGCCCGACACATAATCGACCAATGCACGCGCTACCGGCAATTCGCGCTCCGGCTCCTCACTCAGCGACACCCTTATAGTATCGCCTATACCTTGCGCCAGAAGAGTTCCTATACCTACAGCCGACTTTACGCGTCCATCCTCGGCATCTCCGGCTTCCGTTACTCCAAGATGCAATGGATAGTGCATATCCTCAGCATCCATAGCACGAACCAAGCGGCGCACCGTCTCCACCATCACCACCACGTTAGATGCCTTAATGGATATCACCACATCGTGGAAATCATTTTTGCGGCACACACGCAGGAACTCCATGGCACTCTCCACCATTCCGGCAGGAGTATCGCCATAACGGCTCATTATACGGTCCGACAGCGACCCATGGTTCACACCTATACGTATAGCCGTACCATGCTCCTTACAGAGTTTCAGAAATGGGGTCAACGCTTCGTCCACACGTTTAATCTCAGCTTGATATTCCGAATCGGTATATTCAATCTTACGGAACGTACGGCCGGGATCCACAAAATTGCCGGGGTTGATACGTACTTTCTCCACCTTTTGCGCGGCGGCAAATGCCGCACGGGGATTAAAATGGATATCGGCAACCAACGGCACATCGCATCCCGCATCCCTCAACCGGGCGCGTATCTCACCCAAATTTTCAGCTTCACGTACCCCCTGGGCAGTAAAGCGTATATATTCGGCTCCGGCATCGGCAATACGCAAAGCCTGTGCCACCGACGCATCAGTATCCATGGTCGAGGTCGATGCCATGGACTGTATTCTAACCGGATTGTTTCCGCCAAGCCGAGTACCGCCCACATTCACTTCGGTGGTATTACGGCGCTTATAATCAAACGTTGACATTATCGTACTGCAACAATATATTTGTCAATTGGTTTTGTACTGGAATTTGACATCTTTCAGTTCGGAATTGACCTTAACAATCTTTTCCGACAATTTCTTACGGTAGGACTCGAAACGCGCACTCACACCGGCATCGCTCAACGCCAGTATCTGTACGGCGAGAACACCCGCATTCATACCTCCGTCTATACCCACCGTAGCCACAGCTATACCAGGAGGCATCTGAACTATCGACAGCAACGCATCACGACCCTCAAGAGAAGAACTGATAGGCACACCGATTACCGGTACCGGAGTCATCGCCGCTATTACACCAGGGAGGGCAGCCGCCATTCCGGCTCCGGCTATAATCACCTTTATACCTCTATCTTGTGCCGAACGCGCAAAACTCTCCACTTCAGCCGGCGTACGATGTGCCGACAAGGCATTCATCTCAAACGGCACTTCCATTGAATCAAGAAATGCGGCAGCTTTCTTCAATATGGGCAAATCCGACAGACTACCCATGATTATGCTCACTACTGGTTCCATTGTAATTTATTTAGTATTATTTATTATCGTCCAATCAAAACATCGACAGCAACATCACACACACGAAGCCATTGGCAGCTCCGGCAACGACCTGCCATATAGTGTGGCGGTGCAGACCGATACGGGCTGTACCCACAAGCCCTGCCGCCAAGACCACAGCAACAATCACCCACAGCATATCCACAATGGCATAGTCACTGACCGCCATGCGAAAAGCGATCGCCACCAAACCGCCCATAGCAGCCATGTGCGCGCTTATTTTCCACCGAGTGTTAACGGCAAGCGAAATCAAAGCCGCCACAAACGCTCCTGCAAGAAAACCCACGAGCCACAGAGGGGCATTGGCTTTAAAAAGGTAGACTGTACAAGCCAGGTAGCTCGCCGCCGTAATTATGTACGGAACAGTACGCTCCGTACGTTCGTTGACGCCCGGATCCTTCACCAAGCCAAGACGCCACATCCCGGCAATGGCAAGCAACGGCACCACACCGGTGATGATAAACGTCACCGCCACCACTCCGAAACGCACACTCACCGGCACCGACGACAACGCCGACACCCATAAAGCGAGCGCCACTCCATAGGTAGGGACAAGAAGCGGGCTGAACACTAATGATAATATTGTTGCTATCTTATTCATATCTATATTTCGTATCAACAGTTATATCCACAATCGCAACCCATCAGATACCCTTACGCAAACGCCCCACCGGTATGCCAAGTTTCTCCCGGTATTTGGTAACCGTGCGGCGGGCTATATCGAATCCTTCGGACTGCAAAGCTTCAGCAATCGACGCATCGCTCAACGGACGACGCTTATCCTCCCCGTCGATTACCCGTCGCAATGCGGCAAGCACTTTCTGGGTGGACACATCGTCATTCTCCTTTCTGCGTTCATTAAAGAAGAATTTTATCGGATACACACCTTGACGTGTGGCAACATATTTTCCGGCTGTAGCCCGGCTTATCACCGACACATCATCACCCGTGACACCCGATATATCTTTCAATATCATAGGACGTATGCGCATAGGGTCATCGGTCAGAAAGAAATCGCGTTGCCATTGGACTATAGCCCACATGACACGGAACAATGTCTGCTGACGCATCTCCAACACACGCATAAAAGCCACAGCTTCATCCCGCTTCTGACGTATGAAAGCACCGGCTTCGGCAACCTCTTTGCGCGTACCTCTGCCACTGCCCTCCGCTTCCACCGTAAAGCTGCGCTCAATCTGCAGATGGGGAATCTTGTTAAGCAATGTCAATGTAAGGCGGTCGCCCTCCGTCTCCACCAGGAAATCAGGAGTAATATGGCGCACACGGTCATCCTCACCTCCACTGACCAAAGCCCCGGGTTTCGGATTAAGCCCGCGTATCACATCCAACGCCTCGCGCAACCGCGTCTCGTCAACGCCCAACAGTGAACGCATCCGGTCGAAATGCATCAATGAGAACAAATCGAAGTAGTCACGTATGATTTCTCGCGCCAATGCCACTGTCAGTGTATCCTCGCGGCGGTTCAACTGAATCAACAGGCTGTCGCGCAAATCCACGGCGCCCACACCGGCAGGCTCCAGCCCGCGAACCATATTCCACACGCGCCGTACATCATCGTCGGTCACATCCCATCCTGTCTGGATAGCGATATCATCCACCAATGCACGCACACTGCGCGTCATATATCCGTTATCGTCGATATTACCCGCCACAAACCGCGCTATCTCCATATCCCGGTCCGTGACCAGCGGATTTTCGGCGAGCTGCCCCATCAGCGAATCCATCAGCGAATCATCGGCAGCCACAGCCACCGGTTCGTAATACACATCGGAAGCACTGTGGTTATGCGCCTCCAATCTATAGGCGGGTATATCGTCATCCGTGCGGTAATCGGCAAGTTGCATCTGCTCCGCACTCTCATTGAAATCCGTATCGCCCAACGGAACGTCATCATCCTCCCCTACCTCTATGGCAGGATTGTCATCTACCGTACGGCGTATCTCCTCCTCCAGCTCCGGACCCGTCATCTCAAGCATACGCACGAATTGGAGCTGCATAGGCGCAAGCGTCTGCTGCTGCTTCTGGCGCAATGATAGGCTTAATGACTCATCCATCGGTTATCGCTGTCGGAAAAACAAGTTATATCGTTATTGCACTAAATATGCAAATGCCTTTATACAAAAATACGAAGCATTGGTCTGACCATAGGTATCGGTCTTTGACGATTCCATCTGTAGATAGATATAATCCACCTCTCCGAGAGCGGCGAGATTATTCACCTCAATCCAATCGTTATGAATGTTCGTACCCTTGGCAAGTTCTATTTTTATCGGCTGCTGGGTACGCACGCCACCGCGCACACCCCATATCAGGAGATTGCAATAGTCATTGGCACCAAACGGAGCGTATGGAGCGGTCAGATTGTCGGTTGTACCGCCATCAACATACCCCGCACCGTAGAGCATCTGATAATAACCCACGGTGCTGTTGGTGACATTTATCATCAAGGGGAAGAAACGTTCGCCGGAAGCAAGACTAATCTTACATGACGGATTTTCGGGAATCGAGGTCAATGATTCGCTCACATCCCAGTAGCCCAACATGAATGGCTTCTGGGCATCAGGTTTATTGCTTACAGCAACACATGCACCCCATACATCCTCATTAGTCCAATAACTTGACGTATAATTGGTACCGTATAACTTAGAGGGAGTAAAGCCAATCCACGAGTCATAGGTCGGATTGTAGTTTCTTGCAAAATTCACACCTCCGATTGAAAGCGGCTGTGTTGTATTCCACGATGCCCACACTCCAGCGGCATCATACCTTACGTCATATTGGCTCAATGTAAATACATGCTTGTCGGGACCGTTCTCTCCGTCATCGCTACACGACACGGCAATCATACCCAACAACGACACCATAAGTACACCGAAACATTTTTTCATAATCTTAAGAACTAATATTTTCAAATACAATTAACAATATGGCGTAAAGTTACAATATTTTCCTCAACACGCCCCAATTTTCACACCCTTTAAATAAATCAAAGGGCACACACGAGAGCCGTCACGTAAGCAATGTAGCCCAGCACAAGCACCGAGCCCTCCACACGTGTTATGGTACGTGTCCCGAATAGCCATCCGAATACCCAGAACATCAATGCCGACCCCACAAGCACCCCCATATCCATATTGCCCACATTGCCTAACGGAAGCGGGGATATGGTAGCCGACACGCCGAGCACCATAAAAATATTGAATATGTTGCTGCCTATCACATTGCCCAAGGCTATGCCGGGTTGCCCCTTTAGCGCGGCAGCCACCGAGGTGGCAAGCTCGGGAAGCGACGTACCGGTGGCTACTATTGTAAGACCTATCACCGCCTCACTGACACCCAATGCCGATGCGATATCCGATGCACCGGCTACAAAACGATCACCGCCATAGACCAATGCAGCCAAACCGCCAACTACATACAGCACCGAACGCCAGACCGGCATTTTTGGCACAGCCGAGGCATTGGCAGCTGCCGGATCCGATGGAGCAGCGGATTTTGCCTGTGAGAAGGTGTACCGCATGAATATGGCGAAGAACAGCAATAACAACAGTCCGTCGACGCGTGTTATCACCGCCGACGGCACACCGTCGAGCCAAGGGCCGTTGGACATCACCACCAACGCCACCGACGAAAGTATCACCAGCGGTATCTCATTTATCATCACGCTACGTTGTATCTTCATAGGCACAACCATGGCAGTGACACCTATAATCACCAATACATTGAATATGTTGCTTCCTACCACATTGCCCACTGCAAGCTCGCTGCTCCCGTTTACTGCCGAGAAAACACTTATGGCAAGCTCGGGAGCCGAAGTACCGAAAGCCACCACGGTGAGTCCCACTACAAGGTCGGATATGCCCATACGCTTGGCTATTGCCGATGCGCCATCCGTGAGAAAATTGGCACCGCCCAATATCAGCACCAGCCCTACCACTAAAAATATTATACTGAGAATCATACGACTATATTTTTCTATTATAAAATCAGCTCCAAAGTTACCTATAAATAGTGTAATATTAAACGTTCTTTTTGCGCCACCACGGATTTTACGTACTTTTGCAACAAATCATTGCCCTATTTATAACATGAAAACGGCAACAATGGATTGCATCGTACCATAATGGCGGTGCCCAAATCCCAACATAACCACAACCGAACACGTTATACAATAAAAATATTCATAACTCTCCAATAGAAATTCAAGTAACGCAAAAATGGCTGATTCAAATTTCATAGATTACGTAAAGATACATTGCCGCTCAGGAAAAGGCGGCGCCGGTTCACGACATTTTTACCGCGCGAAATACGTGCCCAAAGGAGGTCCCGACGGTGGTGACGGCGGCCGTGGCGGTCACATAATACTCCGTGGCAACGCACAGATGTGGACACTCCTGCCATTGAAATACAACCGACACATGTTTGCCGGCAACGGACAGAGCGGCACCGGCGGCCGTAGCTTCGGGAAGGACGGCAACGACGTGATAATCGACGTACCTTGCGGAACAGTGGTGTTCGATGCCGAGACAGGCGATTTCTTATGCGAGGTGAACAACGACGGCGAAGAAGTGAAATTGTTGCGCGGTGGCCGTGGCGGATTAGGCAATTGGCATTTTAAAAGCGCCACCAACCGCACTCCGCGTTATGCACAACCGGGCGAACCTGCCATCGAAAAAACTGTGATTCTTGAATTGAAGCTACTCGCCGACGTAGGTTTGGTAGGATTCCCAAATGCCGGAAAATCCACACTGCTTTCGGCTTTGTCTGCGGCACGCCCTAAGATTGCCGATTATCCATTCACCACTATGGAACCGCAACTCGGCATAGTCTCATACCGCGACAACCGTTCGTTCGTCATGGCAGACATCCCCGGCATCATCGAAGGTGCCAGCGAAGGCAAGGGGCTGGGATTGCGCTTCCTGCGACATATCGAACGTAATGCCGTATTGCTGTTCATGATACCTGCCGACGCCGAGGACATAGCCAAAGAATACAACATACTCTTAGGCGAGTTGGAGAAATTCAATCCGCAGCTCATGGACAAGCAACGGGTTCTGGCTATCTCAAAAAGCGACATGCTCGACGAAGAGCTGATAGCCGAAATCGAGCCGACCCTACCTGACGATATTCCTCACGTATTCATATCGGCAGTAACCGGTCTCGGACTCACCGAACTAAAAGATATACTGTGGGCAGCCGTAACCGACGAACGCAACCAGATAGCCACTCCATCCATCACTCACCGACCGCTTGACGGACATCATCGTGTGCGTGAAGAGGACGAATTCATTTTCGACACACCAACGATTGTCGACGAAGAGGATGACGAGGACTTCGATGAAGATTTCGACAATGGGGAGTGGGACGAAAGCTGGGACATGGATTTCCCCGACGATGTTATTGACAACGATTGATTACCCGCTGACAGAAGGCATTACAGCCTTCTCAACACTCCGTGGCACAAACGATGTCACTAATCCCTACTATGGATTTAACGTATGCCATTACTCCGGTGATGACCAATCCCATATCGACACTTGCCGGGAGTTATTGTGCAAACGTTTAAACATATCACCGGACAGGCTAATCATTCCGCGTCAGACACACTCATCCCACATAGCGGTAATTGACAGCTACGATTTAGCGCCGCTTGATGACATCGACGGCATGGTCACCAACGTAAAAGGCTTGGCATTATGTATCAATACAGCCGACTGCGTTCCGGTACTTATGGCAGATACTACGGCAGGCATAATAGCTGCCGTACATTCAGGTTGGCGCGGTACGGTCGCCGGGATTGCCGGAAAAGCGGTTTCAGGCATGGTACGCATGGGCGCCGTGCCACATCGCATCAAGGTGGTCATGGGACCTTCTATATGTACCGGATGCTTCGAGGTGGGACATGAGGTGGCACAGATATTCAACGACACCTTCCCGGGAATCCAAACCGTGGACAACTCACACCTCAAACCGCACATAGACCTCTCCGCCGCTATACGCGCCACACTGTACGATGTTGGAGTAGAGCCGGAAAACATATCCGGTCCACCGGCTTGTTCCATGTGCAACCATTCCGATTACTTCTCGGCACGCCGTCTCGGGATAAAATCCGGACGGACACTATCCGTGATAATGCTCCGGACTTGACCGGACACACATTGCACCATATATCCTATACTTGTGCAGTAATTTGTATATGACTGCACCAATGGTTAACTTTGCCGAATCATATCTAACCACATGCCGGAACCACAACCCATCAGGATTGACTTAGACGCAGTGCTGCAATCACGATTGCCGCGCCACTATAAGTATATACCACGCTTTCTTGTCCGATGGCTGGAAAATACTATATGCCAGGACCGGCTCAACGCCATGCTCAAAGAGTGTCATGGCAAACGCGACGCCGAATTTTGTCGTGGAGTGATTGAGCACCTGAACATCAGCTATACTACCGACGGAGCCGGATTGCCCTCCGGTTCACGAGTGATAATAGCCTGCAATCATCCTTTGGGTGGACTTGACGGCATGATACTCATTGACTATGTTACACGCGTATATGGCATGAAGCCAAAATTCATAGTCAACGACCTGCTCATGGCAATAGAGCCACTGAGCGGTGTTTTTCTCCCGATTAACAAACACGGACAGCAATCCCGACAGGCATCATCCGACATAGAGAGAGCTATGGAAAGTGATGCGCCCGTCATCATATTCCCTGCCGGACTGGTGTCACGAAAAGGAGCCGACGGAACCATCGCTGACCTTCAATGGCAAAAATCATTCGTGAACATGGCAGTACGCTTCCAACGCGATATAATTCCCACATTCTTTAGCGGACAAAACTCAAAGTTTTTTTATAATTTTGCAAAACTTAGAACCCGATTGGGACTGAAATTCAACGTTGAGATGATTCGGCTTCCCAAGGAGGTGTTTCTAAGCCAAGGAAAAAACTATACCATAACCGTAGGAGAACCTATACCCTGGCAGTCGCTGGCTAATGGCTCCTCAGCCCGCCGACAAGCCGAGGATATCCGAAACATAGTATATAACCTCTCCGGTAAATAAAAGCACCCGTTCCACACCACCCATGAATCAGAAGATAATTGACCCGATACCCACCGAACTAATTGAAGCCGAGCTCACACCCGACGCATGGCTGCGCGACACCAACAAGGGTCATAACCGCATATACGTGGTGGATGCCCGAAAAGCTCCAAACACGATGAAAGAAATAGGCAGACTTCGCGAGACGGCATTCCGCGCGGCAGGAGGAGGTACAGGCAAGGACTGCGACATCGACATGTACGACACCATGTCGCCGGCTTGTCGCCAACTGATAGTGTGGGACCCGCAGGAACGCATAATACTTGGTGGCTACCGATTCATCACCGGTTCCGACATACGTTTTCTTCCCGACGGGTCTCCGCGTATAGCCACCAGCCACATGTTCCGGTTCTCAAAAAAATTCATTGACCAATACCTGCCCCACACCATTGAACTCGGACGCTCCTTCGTAAGGACCGAATACCAGTCGTCGCGAGCCGGAGCCAAAGCACTGTTCGCGCTCGATAATCTGTGGGACGGTCTTGGAGCGCTCACGGTAATACATCCGGAAATAAAATACCTCTTCGGTAAAGTCACCATGTACCCAAGCTATTCACGCGATTGCCGCAACATGATTTTGTACTTCCTCGAAAAACACTTTCCCGACAACGAGCAACTTGTGGTTCCGATTCAAGCCCTTGACACACAGATGGACACCACTGCGCTGGAAGCCCTGTTCACCGGCAAATCATTTGACGAGGACTACCGCATACTCAATAAAGCGGTACGCAGCTACGGATACAACATACCACCGCTCGTCAATGCCTATATGGGACTGTCGCCGACTATGAAAGTATTCGGCACGGCAATCAACGATGAGTTCGGCGATGTGGAGGAAACCGGAATTTTCCTTGCTATCTCAGAAATATTCGAGGAGAAAAAACAACGGCATATCGGCACATACCACCCCTAACGCGAATCCGCGTATAAACCCGTGACCCGGATTCAGACTTCAGCATAAATACGCCACATAGCATCACCACACATCAAAAAGGCAACCATTTACATAGCATCGCACATAAAAATAATGTATCTTTGCATCATGTAATAAAATGTGTGACACGAAAATGGAAACGCCCATATCACCATATCGCCGCGGTGCCGACCAGGGATTCTTCTTTGGTTTGTATCTCAGCGCCATGTTCATAATATCGGCTGTATCCGTCAAAGTGCAGTTTTTGGGTATAATCCCACTGATTATGGCAATATCCGTCCCATTTATCATCTACCGATTACTTAGGCGTACATACGTGGAGGAATACGGCACATCAACACTCTCGGCACTATGGATGCAAGGTATTATGATTTTCATCTGCGGATCGCTCATACATGCCATCGTGGCGGTTGTGTACCTCAAATGGATTGAGCCGGATTTCATAATCACACAATTGCGTTCAGCCATACAGTTTTACAAAGATTCAGGCACCGAGACCGGCATTCAGATATCTGACATGCTTGCGCGCATGATACGTGCCGGTGCAGTACCATCCACCACATCTATAGTAATCGAAACTATATGGCTCGCCATATTCTCCGGGTCAATGCTTTCATTGCTCATGAGCATACTGGCACGGGCACGCGGAGTTCCGTCGTCAGGAAAGGAAAAATGGTTCCGCTGATACCCCACGACAAAACCGCATCATCATAACACCACAAAAATCAAACTCTTATGGATATATCTGTAATAGTACCCTTATACAATGAAGCCGAATCACTGCCCGAGCTCGAGCAATGGATAGCACGCGTGATGAAGGAAAACGGCTTCAGCTATGAAATAATTTTCGTAAACGACGGCAGCACCGACACCTCCTGGGAGGTAATACGCGGACTTAGTGAGAAGAATCCCGCCGTAAAAGGTGTCAGCTTCCGCCGCAACTACGGCAAATCACCTGCGCTGAATACCGGATTTGCCCGCGCCAAAGGCGATGTGGTAATAACCATGGATGCCGATTTGCAAGACAGTCCCGATGAGATACCCGAACTGTACCGGATGATTACAGCCGACGGCTACGACCTGGTAAGCGGATGGAAACAAAAGCGTTACGACCCTCTGTCCAAAACCATCCCCACTAAACTGTTCAACGCCACGGCTCGACGCGTGAGCGGCATCCACAATCTTCACGACTTCAATTGCGGACTGAAAGCCTACCGCAACAAGGTGGTGAAACATATCGAGGTATATGGCGACATGCACCGATACATACCATACCTCGCGAAAAACGCCGGATTTACCAAAATCGGAGAGAAAGTGGTCCACCACCAGGCCCGCAAATACGGAAAAACTAAATTCGGGCTCGACCGTTTTGTCAACGGATATCTCGACCTTGCCACCCTATGGTTTACAAACAAATTCGGAGTCAAGCCCATGCACTTCTTCGGACTGCTCGGAAGCCTTATGTTCATAATCGGTTTCATAGCCACGCTCGTGGTAGGCGGCATGAAACTCTACCACATGTACACCGGGGGCAACTACACATTAGTGACCGACTCTCCCTACTTCTACCTGTCGCTTGTAACCATGGTTCTCGGCACACAACTTTTCCTCACCGGATTCCTTGGCGAACTGATAGTGCGCAACTCTCCCAGGCGCAATGATTACGAAATAGAAGAAGAACTTAAACTGAATTAGTAAAATGACTCAAGCTACTGAAACATACACCCGCTTCCTTCAACTGGTAAAGGACCGATATTCATGCCGCAAATACCTGTCGACACCCGTATCGCGCCAATTGCTCGGAGATATCATCGAGACCGCGCATCTTGCTCCATCGGCATGCAACAAACAGCCATGGCGGTACATAATAGCCGACACCCCCGATTTGTGCCGTGAAATAGCGGCTTGTTACGGACGTGATTGGGTAGACAATGTCCCGGCTTTTATAGTGGCATGCGGCGTACATGACGAGGCGTGGCACCGTGCTGACGGCAAGGACCACACCGACGTTGACATCTCCATAGCCGTAGAGCATATCTGCCTTGCAGCAACCTCATTGGGCTTAGGTTCATGCTGGATATGCAACTTCGACGAACCGAAGCTTTCAGCCACCTTACACCTCCCTGAAGGCATCGAGCCAATCGCTATAATACCTATAGGCTATCCCGATCCGGAAGCGGCAATACCCGAAAAGAAACGCAAACCGATAGAGGAAATCATACAATGGGGAAAATTCTGACAATAGCGGCAATAGGATTACTGACACTCATTATCTCGGGGTGCAACACATCAGGATGTACCGACAATCAGAATTCACTTCCTCTTGCCGGATTCTATGACTACGCCACCGGACAAGCCATATCACTAAGCATCCTTGACATAGGAGGCGTGGATGCTCCCGACGACTCTTTGCTGTACACTGCCGGAACCGCATACTCCGAAGTGTACTTACCGTTCCGTTCGGCACAGAACTCCACATCATACTTCATACACTACGCTCAGGCGGGCATTGATTCCGACGAGATGAACGACACCCTCACGTTTGACTATACCTCCCAACCATACTTTGCGTCTGAGGAATGCGGCGCCATGTACCATTACTCCATAACCCGCATGACCCACACCACCCACATAGTGGACTCCGTGGCTATAACCGACTCGCTCATAACCAACAAGAATCTTCAGCGCATAAAGATATTTTTCCGCACCATGCCCGAACCCGACCCGGAACCGGAACCTGGTCCGGAGGAACCTGAACAGCCGGAAGAGCCGGAAGCGTAACACCAATATCACTCCCACTGCAAAATGTATCTGACTCGTATAATATTTGTATTCATAACTCTGATTCTGACAGGGATTTCATCGATGGAATCACTTGCCCAACGCCGTATCACCCCCGTTGAGCCAAAAGCTGGAACCATTGGCACTCCGGTACAACCAAAAAACGATGAGCCAACCCGCCCAACATCTCTCGAAGAGCGCAAAGACGCTCAGGGCAACATCGTATTGGTGGACACCATCACCGGACAGGAATGGGTCGATTCGACAGCCATAACACGCAAAGCCAAGATGATTTATCCATTGTTGGAATCCGTATCGGTGGGTGTCAATATCTGGGACCCCGTTATGAAAATGTTCGGACAAAAATACGGTGGCATGGACGTATGGGCGGAATTAAGCCTGCACAACAGATACAAGCCTATATTCGAATTCGGCATGAGCAGCTGCGACGACACGCCCGAGGAGATGAACTACACGTTCAAGTCCAAGCTCGCCCCCTACTTCCGCATAGGCATGAACTACAATATCTTTTACAACAATAGCCCCAACTACCAGTTTTGCGTCGGAATGCGCTACGGCTTCACTCCATTCTCATATCAGGTAACCGATGTGACAGTGAGCGACGGATACTGGAACGAGCCCACCCATTTCGACCTTCCACGCCAAAGCACAACCGCCGGATATTTCGAACTGGTGGCAAGCGTAAAAGTAATGATTATAAAGTCATTCTCTTTGGGATGGAGCATCAAGTACCATTCTATATTGCACGAAGGCAAATCGCAATACGGCAAACCGATGTACATACCCGGATTCGGCAAACGGGGCAACAGCTTCACCGGTAGTTTTTCCATAATCTATACGATTCCCCTGAACAACCGACCGATAGAATCGGTTAATTAAGTATCATACAAGGAACCACAGATTATAGGACAAATGAAAAAGATAATAGTGATAGGTGCTTCATCGGGATTAGGAGCACGCATAGCCACCGACTTCGCCCGTTTAGGGTTCAGAGTCGGCATAGCGGCACGCCGCGAGGACAGATTAAAGGACATCAAGGCATTGTACCCCGAGCGCATAGCCTATCAAACTATCGACGTGACAACTCATGACGCTGTTGAACGTTTCTACAATCTTATAGAACTCATCGACGGTATGGATATACTGCTGTTCGCATCAGGAATAGGATTTCAGGATCCGGAACTCAAAGACTCCACCCTTACCGACACATTACAGACAAACGTTGTGGGATTTGCACGCATAATAGCGGCTGCATATAAATATTTCAGGGACACCGCCAATCTCCATCCCGGACAAATTGCCGCAATCACATCCGTAGCAGGAACCAAAGGCATAGGAGTTGCCGCAGCCTACAGCTCTTCGAAGCGATTCCAGCAAATGTTCATCAACTCCCTTGAGCAACTCGCATATCGCCAGCAGGTCAATGTAAAATTCACCGACATACGCCCCGGATTCGTACGCACACCCATACTCAACAACGACAAAGACTACCCCATGATTATGTCCGTGGACTATGCGGCACCACTCATAGAAAAAGCAATACTCAAACGCAAGCGCGTAGCGGTAATCGACTCAAGATGGCTGATTGTCAACACTCTTTGGCGCATGATACCTCAATGCCTGTGGAAACACATCAGTTTAGGGCTATAATACCATCGGAATTGACAATTATATGACGGTTTATTTGTAAATTTGCACCGTATAATGATTCCAACATCAATCAACGCGGACATGACAATAATCCAACCCGACAAAAAAGTGGCGTTATGCAGCGACCACGCCGGCTACGAGTTAAAAGCTGCCATAATAGCATATCTTAACAACCGCGGTATTGGCACCGATGACTTCGGCACTGAATCATCAGAAAGTTGCGATTATCCGGACTTCGCGCATCCTTGCGCACAAGCCATAGAGTCAGGCAGAGACTATCCAGGAATAGCCATGTGCGGAACCGGCAACGGCATAGCCATGACACTCAACAAGCATCAAGGCATTCGTGCCGCACTCTGCTGGACTACCGAACTCGCACGTTTGGCAAGAGCACATAACGATGCCAACGTGCTCGTGCTTCCCGCCCGATTCATAGACACCGAAAGCGCACTCGCCATAGTCGACACATTCTTGTCAACCCCATTCGATGGCGGAAGGCACATTCGCCGAGTTGAGAAAATTGCCGTCAAGCAATAACTTAATCCCGCATATTTCTCTTACATCTCCTCCTCTACGACATCCTGCACGGTACGCACCATACCTATCAGACGCGCATTGACAAAATCCGTGAACGCCTGTTTGTAACTTTCACTAACAGGTATATAGGTATTGCCGAAAACTATGCGGTTACGTTCTATCACACGTATCTTCGATGTATTGACTATAAACGAGCGGTGAACACGCATAAACATCTCTGAAGGCAATGCGTGTTCGAGCGTCTTCACATTCATAAGAGTCATCACACTTTTGGACTCCCCTTCCAGGCATATCTTCACATAATCCTTCAGACCCTCGATGTACAATATATCCTGTACCGGAATCTGTATCAACTTGTACTCACTTTTCACTATGATGTAACGATCCGTATTGCCTGCCGGACGTTCTTTCTCCACCGCACATTCATATGCCTTGGTTGCCGCTGAGAGAAATTCATCATAACTGATCGGCTTGAGCAGATAATCAAGGGCATTGACCTTAAAACCGTCTATGGCATAAGAATCAAACGCGGTGGTGAACACCACTTGGCAATTCTGCGGCACAACACGCGCAAATTCCATACCGTTGAGCTGCGGCATCTGAATATCGAGAAATATAAGCCCCACATTACCGGTAAGCACTGTCTTTATAGCTTCCTGGGCTGAAGAGAACACACCCGCAAGCTCCAGGAACGGAGTACGCTCCACATAGCTTTCTATCAATTGTGCCGCCAGCGGCTCATCATCTATCACACAGCAACGAAGTTTATCCATGGCTATTATTTTATAATTGTCAGTTTACTTTAATCATTTATTATATCAGCACGACGTGCCGTAATATCAGGCGGGGTACTTATATCAATAGTCATCCGCACCTCAAACAGTTCGCCATCGCGAATCTCAAGCGACGAACGCCCAGGATATTGCAGCGACAATCGTTTACGCAGATTCGACAAGCCTATACCTCCGGAATGTCCGCTACCCTTATGGGCATCACTGCGATGATTCACCGTGCGGCATTCCACCACACCCTCGCCGGATGCTACAATGGAAATTTCCACATAATGCGATGTCGACTCAGCCATTCCATACTTAAATGCGTTTTCCACCAAATTGATAAACAATATCGGTGCCATAGGCATACCCGCGCAACCTCCCGCGTCGAGAGTTATGCGGAGATCGGTTTGGGCTGGAAGACGCATGCGCATGAGTCGCACATAACTATCCACAAAGTCAAGCTCACTTCCGAGCGTCGCTGTCGACGAATTGTCGTAGAGCATATACCGGAGCATCTTGCTGAGCAGGTGTATAGCTTCCTGAGCTTTTTCAGGGGAAATACCCGTTAGGGCATAAATGCTGTTAAGCGTATTGAACAGGAAGTGTGGATTAAGCTGCGTCTTTAATTGACGCAACTCCATCTCCTTCCTATGCGACTCCTCCTCGCTCCGCTTACGCTCCACGGTAAGCCACTTGTAGGTAATCTTTATAGCCACGCTCAGGGCTATCGACAGCACAAGCACCATTGCATCACGGAATAGAAATGCCGGAAGATGGGCCTTATCCTTGACACCGCCGGCATCAAAACGCGGATGATACCCATGTTCCAACCCCATTGCATGAGACGGCCGCGATGGAGATCCTATGTATTCCCAACAAAAATATAATATCAGCAATGCTATAAATATCAGGCACAAGTTCCAGCCGGCGAACCTAAGCACACTATGCGGACGACCAAACGTACGGTCTATCACCACATAGTAGTTGATATAGAATATCGCCACATACACCACTGCCTTGAAATACAGCTCCATCGGCACATCATGACCTTCCGGGTGCGACAGCGACACAAGCACCTCGGGCAATACAAACAGCAGGCACAGGCATATTAGATGCGTAAAAAATATCCATACCGCATGCCGGTCAGGACCGCGCCAGTCTTTCAGAAGGCTGCCTATTTTAGATATTATCCTACTCATTTATTTACAAATATCCCACAAAAACGTCATTTTCACAAATCCTTTCGATGGATTTGTAACAAAATCTGCCCAATCAATGTGTTTCATTGACTATCAGCTATGCGCCCGCACACGTTTAACATGACTTAACCGCACACGATGCCTGCACGCATTTTTTAGACACCTATAGTGATTTTTTTAGTAATTTCGCGGTATGAAAGGTTCTGAAATCCGACAACGGCTCAAACCATGGATTCTACCCATAGCCATGGTAGCAGGCTTACTTTTCCACGAATACATCACCTACGTAAGCTTTCTTGCACCGTATCTGATATTTGCAATGCTGTTCATAACATTTTGCAAAATCAATCCGCATGAATTCAAAATCACCCGATTCTCAGGCTATCTGCTCAGCGTGCAGATTTTAGGAGCGCTCGCCCTTTATTTGGCACTGCGCCCCGTAAGCGCCGACATAGCACAAGGTGTGTTCATCTGCATCTTTTGCCCTACCGCCACGGCAGCACCGGTCATTACAGGCATGCTCGGCGGCAGTGTGGCACGATTGGTTGCATATTCTCTGGCAAGCAATATCACTGTCGCGTTGCTGGCTCCTATACTCTTCGCATGGATGGGAACCGACCATATCGACATACTCTCAGCGGCAGCCACCATTTCCGCGCGCGTGGTACCATTGATTGTAGCACCGCTGATAGCCGCGCTCGCAGCTCGTAAAATCACGCCACGATTCCACCATGAGGTAGCATCGCGACAAGCCCTGTCATTCTACATCTGGGCTGTGTCACTATTCATTGTCGTAGGCCGCTCGGTAAGTTTCATCATGGACGAGCCCCCGTCTAAAATCCCGGAAATCATAGTGATTGCTCTCTGCGCAGGTATCGCATGCGGACTTCAGTTCATTATCGGACGTCGCATAGGAGCACGCTGGGGCGACAAGATTTCAGGAGCGCAAGGACTCGGACAAAAAAACACTGTGCTCGCTATATGGATGGCACTGACATACCTCAACCCCATCTCCTCAGTAGGACCTGCAGCGTATGTGGCTTGGCAAAACACCATAAACTCACTGCAACTCTACTACAAGCAGAAAAGAGACACCGGTCACATACACAAAAAATCGGCGGCTAACGAAACATAACCCGCTCACAGATGTTAAGTTTATAAAACGATTCGCAATAAGTGTGCCCTATGGATAGCATGTATGAAATATTGATGGGATTGCCATTGTTCAATGGTGTAAGTTACAACCGCATATCGGAAGTGGTAGGCAGCACTAAATTTCATTTCCTCAAATACCTTGCCGGAGAACAGATAGTACAGGCAGGCGAACCCTGCACCCATATAAAATTCATTATATCAGGCAGCGCACGCGTAACCATCGAAAACAGCGACGGACGGTTCAAGGTGTCACAGACCCTATCCAAGCCCGACGTCATATCTCCGTATTTTTTGTTTGGACGCGCCACACACTATCCCTGCACAGCCACGGCAATAGAATCCACTGGCATACTGCAAATATCAAAACAGGATTACGTCAAGATTCTTAATTCCGATCCCATATTTCTCTTTAACTTCCTCAATCTTCTGTCGATGAACGCACAGAAAGCCATCGATGGCGTGCTTGCACTCACCACCGGCTCACTTGAGGAACGAATCGCCTTCTGGATTGTAGCACTCACACAGCGTGGGGGCAAGGACATCGTACTATCGTGCCGGCAACGCGACCTGTATGCACTATTCGGCGTACAGCGCACATCATTCATCGGCACACTCGACAACATGAAATCGCGTGGACTAATCGACTACAACCAGCACGAAATCCGCATCAACTCACGCGCCGACATGCTCGCCCTGCTCTCCTCCCCCGCCGAAGACTGAAGCAATTGCAGCTTCCCTTATCCTCATCATGTGGCAGCTCGTCTATATTACACACCATCTACTTAAATAGCCAATAAACCCAGTTGTATTGAATAAAAACATTCTTTTTTATTCAATACAGCAATTGAATTGAATAAAAAGAACTATATTCGCAGTCTAACAAGACGGCAATGAAAAATATAATCTTCAATCAAAAGTCTGAGCGCGATGAGCTGATGGCTCGTCCGTACCAACAGCGGCAAACCAAACATGATGTTGAGAATCTTCTCGCCAATCCGCTAATTAAGATGATCACCGGCCCACGGCGCGTTGGTAAATCAGTGTTTGCCTTGCTGATGCTACAAGGGAAGAATTTTGCCTACCTTAATTTCGATGACGCACAGCTGTTGGAGAATTGGAATGAGGATTTGGTGATGTCGGCTCTCGATGACATATACCCCGGATATGATTATCTACTTCTTGATGAAGTGCAGAACCTACCCAACTGGGATATGTGGGTGAGCAAATTATATCGTCGTGGCAAGAACCTGGTTATCACAGGTAGCAACGCAAAACTCCTGAGCAGTGAAATGGCGACATCACTGACCGGACGCTATCTAAAAATAGATATGCTTCCATTCAGCCTTGACGAAACCATGAGCTGGAATGACATTGACATTCATGCGCCGCGTGAGGAACAACTTGCCAAAGCCACTATACTCGCCGATGATTATATGCGCAACGGCGGTTATCCCGAGACCATAAAGGCAAGAGCTATCACAAAGAACTATCTCTCCACTTTGTTTGACTCCATATTGCTGAAAGATATTGCAAAGCGACACAAGGTAAGGAACACCACCGACTTGTATAACCTTGCCACATACCTACTTTCCAACTTCTGCAACCCGATTTCCTCAAACGAACTTGCCGCAGAGTTGGGACTGTCAAGTGTCGCAACCACCAAGAAATTTTGCGACTATCTCGCCGAGCCTTACCTGTTCTTCTATCTTCCGCGCTTCAACAACAAGCTGAAACTGATGAAGAAGGCTCCGCGAAAGGTCTACGTGGTGGATAACGGATTTGTGCAGAGCATCGCATTCAATCTCAGCGAGAACCTCGGACGACTGCTGGAAAATCAGGTATTCGTGGATCTCTTGCGCCGAGGCTACGAACCGGGTAACACACTATTCTACTACCGCACCCGCAACGACAAGGAAATAGACTTCGTGACCCGTCGCGGCACAAAGGTAGAGCAACTGATCCAAGTATGCTACGACATGACCTCTGAGAAAACCCGCAAGCGCGAACTTGATGCCCTCGTCGAAGCCGCCGAAGAACTCCACTGCGACAACCTACTCGTCATCACCAACGACCAAGAGGCACAAATAGAGAGGAAAGGAAAAATAATCAACATTATTCCCGTAAGTCATTTTTAATTCCACACAAATCCAATAAATAAAGAAGTCCCGCAATCTGAGATTGCAGGACTTGTGGAAATTTCTACTTCGGTGGGTGCTGAGGGATTCGAACCCCCGACCCTCTGCTTGTAAGGCAGATGCTCTGAACCAGCTGAGCTAAGCACCCGAGGTACCGTTCTTTAAACGGGCTTCGCAGAATAACTTTCAATATTCTCTTTTCGTGGTGGGTGCTGAGGGATTCGAACCCCCGACCCTCTGCTTGTAAGGCAGATGCTCTGAACCAGCTGAGCTAAGCACCCGATAGGTTCTCTGCGAAAGCGATGCAAAGGTAGGCATTATTTTTGAAACACCAAATATTTTCACCCATTTTTTCACCAAATCGCGTTTTTTAATCAAAAACCATCAAAAATCACCATGTTTTATTGCCGTTTCGGCAAATTATTTGTTAGTTTGCTATAGCTTACCTTAAACAATGTAACCGGATTCAATTATCATCTTACCGACAGCATGAAACGCCCGGCATTACCCGTTAGGATTATCCGCTTTTACGTGGACGGTTTCCGCCAGATGACGGTGGGGCGCTCTCTTTGGGCTCTTATCATTATAAAAGTGATAGTCCTGATGTTTGTATTCAAACTGATATTTTTTCCCGACCTGCTCAAAAGCCGATACGACAACGACGTCGATCGCGCACGGGCCGTCAGACATTCACTCGTTGAAGGCGAGCCACTGAAATAAGAAAATCAACCTTTCAACTAACCAACAAATACATCGCTACTTATGAATGATTTAATGAGTGTAGTCGATTGGTCGCGGGCGCAATTCGCGCTTACCGCGATGTACCATTGGCTATTCGTGCCCCTTACGTTGGGCATATCGGTAATAGTTGCCATAATGGAGACTATGTATTACCGCACACGCAGCGAACGATGGCTCGCCGTAACGAAATTCTGGATGCTGCTGTTCGGCATCAACTTTGCTGTGGGCGTAGCCACCGGTATCATACTTGAATTTGAATTCGGCGCCAATTGGTCCAACTACAGCTGGTTTGTAGGCGACATTTTCGGCGCACCGCTTGCCATAGAAGGTCTGTTGGCATTCTTTATGGAATCGACATTCATCGCCGTCATGTTCTTCGGATGGAAGAAAGTGAGCCCGCGTTTCCACCTTGCCGCCACTTGGCTCACTGCCATAGGGGCATCCCTTTCCGCGCTATGGATTCTGATAGCCAACGCATGGATGCAGTACCCCGTGGGCATGGAATTTGACCCGGCACAGATGCGCAACGTAATGGACAATTTCTGGGCAGTAGCGTTCTCACCCGTGGCAATGCACAAGTTCTGCCACGCCGTATTCAGCGGATGGGCACTTGCAGGCATATTCGTTATAGGCGTGAGCTGCTGGTTCCTGTTCAAGAAACGCAACGAGGCATTCGCCATACGCTCCATCAAGGTAGGCGGATGGGTAGGACTGGCAGGCATGCTGCTCACCATGTGGTCGGGCGACGGTTCAGCACTTGACGTGGCACGCGTGCAGCCCATGAAACTCGCTGCCATGGAGGGATTATACAATGGCAAATGCGGACAGGAGATAGTGGCGTTCGGCATACTGAATCCTGAAAAGACCGCGGAGAACGATGCCTACCCGTACCTTTTCGACATCTCCATACCCAAAGGACTGTCGTTTCTCGCAACGCACAAGTTCGACTCATTCGTCCCGGGAATCAACGACCTCATCGACGGCATAGAACTCACGCCTGAAGGCGATACCATACGCACGGAATCATACGCCGACCGCATAGCCATCGGCAAGAAAGCCCACGAAGCTTTGCGTGCGTTTGATGCCGCTTCGGTAGCCGGCGACTCCACCGCAATGGCAACCGCAGCCGCCGACCTCAAAGCCAATTACCGCTACTTCGGGTACGGATATTTGCAATCGCCATACGACGCCGTACCTCCGGTGGCACTCACATTCTATTCATTCCACATAATGGTTACATTAGGCGGAGCCTTGCTGTTGGTTCTCATCCTTGCCCTATGGTTTGCCTATCGCAAGCCGGGCACACTCCGCAACCGATTGGTACAATGGATTGGAATGGCATCAATTCCACTCGTATGGGTGTGCAGCCAAGCCGGATGGGTCACTGCCGAAGTAGGACGCCAACCATGGATAATACAAGACATCATGCCGTGTTCCGCCGCCATATCCGATATATCAGTAAGTACGGTACAAATTACATTCTGGATGTTTGCCGCTGTATTCACCGCATTCCTTGCCGCTGAGATCGGCATCATGCTCCGTCAGATATCCAAGGGTTCAAAATCAGATTACGACTCACTTAAAAGCTAATCAACGTCATGACACTACTACAATATCTTCAGATTTACTGGTGGCTACTGATAGCCGTACTCGGAGCCGCCTTGGTGTTCCTGCTCTTCGTCCAAGGTGGCCAGTCAATGCTCATGGACAAGATGAGCGAAGTGGAACGCACCATGACAGTCAACGCCCTCGGGCGCAAATGGGAACTGACATTCACCACATTGGTGGTGTTCGGTGGAGCTTTTTTCGCTTCATTCCCATTATTCTACTCCACAAGCTTCGGTGGAGCCTACTGGTTGTGGATGCTGATACTTTTCAGCTTCATACTTCAGGCAGTAAGTTATGAATTCCGCTCGAAACCGGGCAACATATTCGGCACCCGCACTTACGATGTGTTTCTGTTCATCAACGGATGCCTTGGATGCATATTGCTCGGTGTGGCTGTGGCAATGATGTTTTTCGGAGCGGAGTTTACTGTAACCAAGACCAATCTTCTCGATGCCGGAGCACCTGTCATATCCTCTTGGGCACCCACACACGGTATAGAGGCGATATTCAACTGGCGCAACCTTGTACTCGGATTCGCGGTATTGTTCCTTGCCCGCACACAGGCATCGCTTTACCTCATATCCGCAATAGGCCACGACGAAAAATATGCCAATCGCCAACGGCGTTCCGTGCTCATCAATGGTGCCATATTCGTAGTACTGTTCCTGACATTCCTTTTCCTCCTGCTCACTGCCAAGGGTCAGCAGGCACTGCCCGGCGGAGGGTTTGAATGGGTCGACTACAAGTACCTCAACAACTTCCTGCAAATGTGGTGGATAGCCATAACATTCGCACTTGGAGTGGTATTGGTACTATGCGGCATAGGAGCCACCATCATCAATACCAAATTCCGTAAGGGTATATGGTTGAGCGGAGCCGGTACGGCATTGGTTGTGGTAAGCCTGTTCTGCGTCGCCGGATACAACGGTACCGCATATTATCCATCGCTGTTGAACACATCCTCATCGCTCAGTATCGAAAACAGCTCATCATCGCTATTCACCCTCAAGGTCATGAGCTGGGTATCGGTAATAACACCGTTAGTAATAGCCTACATAGCCTATGTATGGCGTTGCATGGACCGTAAGCCCATCACTCCTCATGAGATGGAATCCACATCACACAAATATTAATAACCACCCACACGATAGCCTGCGCTAATCAGCAGGCTACCGTACCTTATAAATCAAAGTACAACTGCGGTCGGGGACAAAGATTCCCGCCGCAGTTCTTTTAATATCCTCCGGAGTCACACTGCGGTATGCGGGTACCACTTCGTTGATATCCTCTCCACGCATCACCGCTTTGGCAAGTGCCTGCGCTTTGGACAAGTAATTGATATGAGCGAACGTGCGGTTGCTCTCAAAGCGGTTAAGCGCACGCTCCAGTTCATAATCAGCCACATGTTCGTTGACAAGATTATCCAACTCCCGCCACAAAGCATCTTCAGCTTTGCGCAAAGTTTCCTCGTCATCACGTCTGAGACGAGCCGTGACCATAAGGAATCCCGGCTCTTCACTACCCGATATTGATGCATCGGCAGCCGTAAACAAATCTGTCCCCATAACAAGTCTGCGGTAAAAACGGCTTGAATTGCCCGATGCGAGTATATCGGTTATCAAATCGGCTTCGCGATAACCCGGTGCGCCATGAGCCGCCATGTGAAAAGCTATGGCTATGCGCGACTGCGGCACATCGGCATCCACCACCTCTCTACGGGGAGAGGTAATCGGTGTCTCAGCTTCATACATACGGGGAGCTATATCCCGACGAGGTATATCTCCGAACCAATACTGTACACGCTCGAGCACTTGGTCGAATTCTACAGGACCGGCTATCGCCAGCACCGCATTGTTAGGCGCATAATGGGTATAGAAAAACCGCTGCACGTCATCCATGGTGACATGCTCGATATGAGCAAGCTCCTTCCCTATCGTAGGATAACGGTAAGGATGCGTGCGGAAAAGCAATTTGCGTAAACGGTGCCCGAAGTCACCGTAAGGCTTGTTGATGCACACTTGCTTGAACTCCTCCATCACCACATTGCGCTGCACCTCCAGCGACTGCGGTGAGAATGCAAGCTGAAGCATACGGTCGCTTTCGGCCCACAATGCCGTGTCGAGATTCTCCGCAGCTACTATGTCATAGAAATTAGTGAAGTCGTTGGAAGTCCAGGCATTGTTGGACCCGCCCGCCATTTCTATAGCATGGTCGTAGTCAGGGACATTGACCGAACCGCCAAACATAAGATGCTCAAACAGATGAGCCATTCCCGTAAGCGAAGGCGACTCGTCCCGTGCACCTACGTCATACAGCAGGTTAACAGCCACATGCGATGTAGCGTCATCATAATGATGCACCACCTGCAAGCCATTTGCCAAGGTAAACGTACGGTAATCAATCATCAGGGAGCTACCACCTTCATGCTTATGACACGCACATCCTCCACGGGGCGGTCGTTACGGTCGGTTTCCACCTGCTGTATGCGGTCCACAACATCCATCCCGCTTACCACTTCACCAAACACAGTGTACGAACCGTCGAGATGCGGCGCACCACCCACAGTCATATATGCCTGGCGTTGTTCATCCGTGAATTTGGCAGGATTCTCGGCAGCGATAGCTTCGGTCTGTTTCACTAATTTCTCCTGAAGCTCCTGAAGCGCAGCGCTGTTACGCTCACGTCTAAGGCTCATTATAGTATCACGATGTTCCGACGCGAGACGGTTGAATATCTCCTGCATCTGACCGTGACGCAACGATTGCTCCATCTGGTTCAATTGTCCTTCGGAAAATTTACGTCCGGTTACGATATAGAACTGCGAGCCGCTGGAACGCTTCTCGGGATTCACCTGATCACCCTCACGGGCGGCGGCAAGCGCTCCGCGTTTGTGGAAATACTTGGGGAATTGTATCTCGGCATCTATCTTGTAATCAGGCGAACCCATACCAAGCATCTTACCCGCCGGAGCATCCTTCGAATCAGGGTCGCCTGTCTGTACCATAAAATCACGTATCACGCGGTGAAACAATACACCATCGTAATATCCGTCATTGACAAGCTTCACAAAATTTTCCAAGTGACGTGGAGTATCACCGTAAAGCATCAGACGCACATCACCGAGTGTGGTATGCATATCCACCATCACATTTTTATTGTCAGTAGCCATAGTTTTATCTGTTTTGTCATTTAACTCTTTGCCGTAAGCCACAGATACCGCCGTGCAAGCCGCGGCAAGTACGCAAAGGAGGGCAAACGGGCGTAAAAAACTTCTCATAATCAAATACCGGTAGCAAAAACACGCTTGTAAATGCGTCGGAAATTATCATCGGCAGCCGAAAGCGTTTCAGCATTTGCAGCATAGTCGGCACCCCATATCTCAGGAAGCAGCTGAGCTATGTAATTCCGTTCACGATCCTTCTCTATAGCGGCTGCTATCAATCTCGATATATAGGCAGCATATTTATTGGAATCAATAGCATTGAGATACCGGGCGGCACTCACTGAAAATTGACCGTTATGGTCCACAGCTATCATATTGTCTATGATTTCATCCATTATGTCATCGACATTACCGATATTGTTGGCAAGAAACTCATAGGTAAGCAGCCCATCGGGATCGGCAGCCAATTTTTTCTTCAAATCTTCATCCATATCGTTCGTATAAAATATAATCGTTCTATAAAGTAAAAATCTGCATCAAGGCATATCCTCCTCCAGCGATGTTCCGGAGATATCGGAGATTCGGCGCATCAAATCCTGCGCATGGTCACTGCGTATCGACACCTGAATCATACAGGAGTTATCGAACTGCTGTTCCACAATGCGCGCTTCCGAGTCCTTAAGAGTACGCATCACATCGTTCATGGCAAGATACGGAAATGTGAATCTGACTGACGCCATCTCATAACCCACCGTTATTTCACCCGCTTCTATAGCAGCTCGCGCAGCCTCGCGGTAAGCGACAATCAATCCCGAGGTACCTAATTTGATACCGCCGAAATAGCGCACCACCGCTATGGCAAGATTAGTAAGTCCAAACGAGCGTATCTGACCGAGAATCGGCTTGCCGGCGGTACCGGAAGGCTCCCCGTTGTCCGACGATAGAAACTCCTTGCAATCAGCACCTATCATATATGCCCAGCACACATGGCGCGCATCATGATACTCATTGGCAATGCGAGCCACAAAAGCCTTGGCTTCGGAGGAAGATGTAACCGGCTGGGCAAAAGCCAGAAAACGGCTCATCTTCTCGCGGACAATGCCCTGCGACGGACCCGCCAATGTGTGATATTCACTCAATGCCCTGTGTTTATGGATTATTACAATATGAGCATGGCATCACCGTAGGCACCGAAGCGGTATTTCTCCTTCACGGCTTCACGATAAGCCTGCATGACCAGGTCATAGCCACCAAACGCAGCCACCATCATGAGCATGGTCGAGTATGGGAGATGGAAATTGCTGAGAAGCGCGTCGGTAACTGTAAATTCGTAGGGAGGGAATATAAACTTGTTGGTCCATCCGGTATATGTCTTCATGTGTCCGCCCATGCTCACAGCACTGGCTATGCCACGCAACACCGAAGTGCCCACGGCGCACACACGGTGATGCTCATCCTTAACTCCGTTGACCATATCCACCAACGCCTGGGTCACCTCCATCTGTTCGGAATCCATACGGTGCTTGGTAAGGTCCTCGACATCTATCTCACGGAAATTGCCCAATCCGCTGTGTACCGTCATAAACGCCTGATGTACACCCTTGATTTCAAGACGCTTCATCAATTCGCGGCTGAAGTGCAACCCGGCGGCGGGAGCTACTACAGCACCCTCGTTGGCTGCGTAAATGGTCTGATACCGCTCGGCATCAAGTTCCTCCGGCTCACGTTCTATGTAATGAGGCAGCGGTGTTTCACCAAGACTGAAAAGTTCACGTTTGAACTCATCGTGCGGACCGTCGTACAGGAAGCGCAGTGTGCGGCCACGCGAAGTGGTATTGTCTATCACCTCCGCCACCATCGACTCTCCGTCGCCGAAATACAGTTTATTACCGATACGAATTTTACGTGCGGGTTCCACAAGCACGTCCCACAGTTTATTCTCGGCATTAAGCTCACGAAGCAGAAACACCTCAATCTTCGCGCCCGTCTTCTCCTTATATCCGTAAAGGCGTGCGGGGAATACTTTGGTATCATTGAACACGAATATATCGCCATCTTCGAAATAATCGATGATGTCCTTGAATACTCGGTGTTCGATTTCGCCTGATGCGCGGTTGATGACCATCATACGGGCCTCGTCACGGTTAGGCACCGGATGCTGCGCTATCAGTTCGTCGGGAAGATTGAACTTGAATTGGGATAATTTCATAATCCTGTGTTATGTATAGTTTTCTTTGTTTTTATTCGGTTATATCTGTATCACTCATTGTCGGAACCACCCTGCAAAGCCCAGTCGGGAATGGTGATATCCACGTCGCGTAGCATATCTACCGTCTGATCCACCGTACGGCAGCTGTCGATGGTCACGTCACCCACACGCGTGCGGCGCAATGCCGTAAGATGACCTCCCGACCCGAGAGCCTCGCCGATATCACGGGCAAGAGCGCGTATATACGTACCCTTGCTGCACACCACCCTCACCGTGATGCTTTCAGGCGAATATTCCATGAGTTCTATCTCATCAATCACCAATGTTTTAGGTTTAAGCTCCACCTCATGCCCCTTGCGTGCCATCTTGTAAGCACGCTTCCCGTCAATCTTGCAGGCGGAAAACGCCGGCGGCACCTGCTGTATGGTGCCGGTGAAACGCGGCAACACCTCCTCTACCAGCTCACGGGTGATATGTCCGGTGGGGTAATGCGCGTCTATCTCAGTCTCGAGGTCAAACGAAGGGGTGGTAGCACCTAATCCGATAGTGGCAACATACTCCTTCACACCCGCCTGAAGACTCTCTATGCGCTTGGTAGCCCTGCCGGTGGTTATTATCATCACTCCCGTTGCAAGAGGATCGAGAGTGCCGGCATGTCCCACTTTCATCTTCTTACGTCCAAGACGGCGCAGCAATACACCGCGCACACGCTTGACCACATCAAACGACGACCACCCGAGGGGCTTATCGACATACAATATCTCTCCTGTAAGAAAATCCATTGCCATCACAAATTACCGGTTACCAGACGATACACACCACACCCATTATCACGCAATAGAGGGCAAACCATATCAGCTTACCACGCTTGACCAGTTCAAGCATCCATTTGCACGCCACGCAGCCTACCACAAACGAAGCCACAAATCCTATCAGCAGCGGAAGCCAACCTATGGTACCGGCTGTAGCCGATTCGCCCTGCAACATATCCTTTATACCCAGCAAAGCTTCGCCGAGTATCGGTATGACTACCATGAAAAATGAGAATTGCGCCACTTTGTCGCGACGGTCACCGAGGATAAGCCCGGTGGCGATAGTGGTACCCGAACGGCTCAGACCGGGCAATACAGCCACAGCCTGCGCACACCCTATTATGAAGGCGTCGGTCCAGGTTATATCATGCTCCTTAGGCAACAGCGGGGAGAGTGACGATTCAGATGCACGTGTACGGAAAAGGTATGCAAATGTAAGCAATGCCGCAGTGACAATCAGGCATATACCCACCACGGTAAGCCCATTGCCGAAAAATCCCTCTACCACATCCTTGAAACACAGCCCTACCACAGCCACCGGGATGCACGACAGGAGTATCTTCCACACGTATGAAGTATTGGCATCGCGCTTGAAGCCGAAAAACGAGGTACACAGCGGCACAAACTCGCGCCACAACACCACTATGGTACTCAGCACCGTAGCGACATGCAATACCACGTCAAACTCCAACGCTTCCGCTCCGTCAAGTTTCAGTCCGAGAATCTCGCGGAATATCTCCAGATGCCCGCTCGAGCTAATAGGCAGATACTCGGCAAGCCCCTGTACTATACCCATTATCAGGGCGTCAATCCAATCCATCGTTATTCAGCTTCTTTGTCTTTATCGGCATCAGGCTTCGCGGCAGATGATTTCCTGCCGTTCCACATTATACCTACACCCATGAACACAAAACCAAGGAATGCGATAGTGGGGCCGACCACTATACGGCGCACCGAGAACACCTCCGGGTTAAACTCACCCGTTTCCGAACCGCCGCCGGCTATGAGCAGAAATCCCACCACTATCATCAACCCGGCTATAACCATCAGTATAAAATTGATTTTCACCAACGGAAACTGCACATAGCTTTCCGGAGCGACATCGGTACCGGGCGCACCGCCGGTGTTGTTGTTATTTGCCATATTATAATATTAAATCATTAATTACTAATTGAATATTTCGTCATAATCCTTACGGAGATACTTATTGGTAGCGAGCAACGAAGCCAAGGCACACAACAAGGCGCCCACCACAAACAGCCCCGCTCCTACCACAGCAGCCCCGCCCCAGGTAATAGCCTGCATCACAGCCGGATTGACATCCGACACATAGTAAAGCAATCCTGCCAACACCGCCGACGCAATAGCAGCGGCAGCAATCCCGCTCAACACGCTCGACATCACGTACGGCCGGCGTATGAACCCTGCTGTGGCACCCACATACTTCATGGTGTGTATGACCATACGATGCGAATATACCTCCAACCGTACCGTATTATTAATAAGCACGAACGATATCAGCAGCAACGCACCCGCCACCACCAGAAGCACCATTATGGCAGAATGGATGGTACGGTTCACATGGCTCACCATATCAGTGTGCAATTTCACATCATACACCGCCGTCAACTCCTTGATACGTTCGGAAATAAGAGTCAGGCTATCCGCCGACATCCACCCCTCGCGCACCCTCACCTCATATTCAGGAAGAAAAGGATTAACATCAGCCATCATATCCTCACCCATCATGTCACGCCAACGCTCCAGCACCACATCGGCAGGAGAATACAAGGTATCGGCAACATAAGGAGCCGTACCGAGTACCATGGAAAGACTGTCGACAGCCGGCTGCCCTACCCCGTCATTGACTATCACCACAAATCCGATATTGGAACGTATGCCCGACGTAACCCTATGCGCCGTAAGCCCCGTCAAGGCAACGATGCCGAGTATAAGCAGTACCAGTGCCACGCTTACAGTAGATATTATCTGCGCGCCACGTAACTTGGTATTTTTTCGCTGTTGCCGTTTCATGCTATAATCCGGAATATCGTGCAAATTTAATACATTCACACGCCGAAGTCAAGCAATCGGCACTTTTTTATTCGCCAACAGGGCAAAATCACCCTGAAAAATCACTCTATAAGCTCCGCTATAAGAGTCGCCGACGACGCATCCACCACCCGGACACGGGCAAGGTCGCCCACGCGGAACGTTCCACGGGGGAACACCACAGTCTTGTTCTGCTGCGTGCGTCCCACCATCTGTTCGCGGCTACGCTTCGCCACACCCTCCACGAGCACCTCCACCACATTGCCTATCTCACTGCGGTGCGACTGGAGCGACAGCTCATTCTGCAACGCTATCATTCGGTTCAGACGGTCTATCTTCACATCCTCCGGCACATTGTCAGGCATGTGTTTGGAAGCCAGCGTACCCGGACGCTCCGAGTATTTGAACATGAACGCCGAATCAAACCCCACCTCGCGCATGAGCGACAAAGTCTCCTCAAAGTCCTCCTCCGACTCATCATGGAAACCCGTGAACATATCGGTCGAGATACCGCAATCAGGCACTATGCGCCGTATCGCAGCTATGCGGTCGAGATACCACTCGCGCGTATAACGGCGGTTCATCGCCTTCAGCACCTTGTTGCTGCCGCTCTGCACAGGCAGATGTATATGATTGCACACATTAGGATAGCGGGCTATAACATGCAGCACATCATCTGCCATATCCTTGGGATGCGAAGTAGTGAAACGCACACGCATGTCAGGAGCCGCCTTCGCCACACGCGCCAGCAAGTCGGCAAACGACACCTCCTCACCCGTCGACTCATCACGGTACAGATAGCTATTGACATTCTGACCCAGCAACGTTACCTCACGATACCCCTTGGCACGCAGGTCAGCCACCTCCGCCAATATGCTGTCCACCTCACGGCTACGCTCACGGCCGCGGGTATAAGGCACTATGCAGTAGGAACAGAAATTATTGCACCCGCGCATTATGCTCACGAACCCCGACACCACATTACCCGGCAGACGCACAGGTATCACATCGCGGTAAGTCTCCGTAGTGCTCAGCTCCACATTGATAGCCTTCTCGCCCGCCTCCACCGAAGCTATCAGCCCCGGCAGGTCCAGATACGAATCAGGCCCCGCCACAAGGTCCACGCCATGATTGGCTATCAGGTCATCCTTCACACGCTCAGCCATGCAACCTATCACACCCACTATCAGGCGACGGCCCTTGCCACGCTTCCTGCGCAACGAAGCCAGATACTGCAACCGCCCCACGATTTTCTGCTCCGCATTATCACGTATCGAGCACGTATTCAGCATCACAGCATCGGCATCCTCCACACTTTCGGCAAGCCCGTAGCCCGCCATACCCATGATGGAAGCCACCACCTCACTGTCGGCAACATTCATCTGGCAACCGTAAGTTTCGATATATAATTTTTTGTCGGCAATAGCCGTAGCCGACGTATCAACTTCACGCATAGTTAAATAAGTTATCCTGCAAAATATTTGAATATTAGAGGAGAATGAGTAATTTTGCTGCAAAATTAGTAAATAACCACAAGATGGAGGAAGTAATTGCAATAATTGTAACAATTTTAGGCTCCGTTATCTACGCTTACCTTGAATCATCGTACAAGAAGCGTAAAGAGCGTAAAGCCGCTGCCACACGCCCCTCCACCGACGCGACGCGACGCATACCGGCAGTCCCGCAGGACACCACCGCAGCCCCGGTGCAGACACCGGCAGCACCCATCCTCCCCGAAGAAGGACAGCGCGTCACACACCACACCGCGGCACCCACCACTCCGGCAGAGTCCCCACGGCACACATCGCACCGGAAGCAGCTACAGCTCCAACGATGGCGCCGCGCACTCATCGACCGCGAGATACTCACACCGAAATACCATTAAACAACCATATTAAACCACACAAATCAAAAATATCAGAAATCAACAATGGCATTCCCTATCCTTACGGCACAAGAAGCAGCCGAACTAATAAACCACGATGACAACATCGGTCTGTCCGGCTTCACCGCATCCGGCTCGCCCAAAGTAGTCACCAACGCCCTTGCTGAGAAAGCAATAAAAGAACACGAGGCAGGACGCCCATTCAAAGTCAATATCTTCACAGGCGCATCCACCAACCAGTGGGCCGACGGAGCACTCGCACGTGCCAACGCCATAAACCGACGCACACCCTACCAGAACACCCCCGACCTGCGCACTCGCATCAACAGCCACGACGCACACTACTTCGACCTTCACCTCTCCGAGCTCGCACAGAAATTCCGCTACGGAACCTACGGCGACCTCGACGTAGCCATAATCGAAGTAGCCGAAGTGATGGACAACGGCGAAGTAGTACTCGGCACCGGAGTAGGCAACGTCCCCACCTACGCCAAGCTCGCCAAGAAAGTGATACTCGAGCTCAACTCCAAGCTACCCAAGGGCATGTACGGCATGCACGACATATACCTTCCCCTCGACCCGCCCCACCGTCGCGAGATACCCATCTACAAACCCAGCGACCGCGTAGGAACACCCACCGTCAAAATCGACCCCGAAAAGATTGTAGGCGTGGTCCACAGCGACGCATACGACGGCATCAAAGGCTTCACCGAACTCGACGACGTAACACTCCAGATCGGAGCCAACGTATGCGGATTTCTCGTAGGTGAGATGCGCGCCGGACGCCTGCCCAAATCATTTCTACCCATACAGTCCGGAGTAGGCAACGTAGCCAACGCCGTACTCTTCGGACTCGGCGACGCAGCCGAGATACCCCAGTTCGAGATGTACACCGAAGTCATTCAGGACGCCGTGATCGAACTCATGAAAATGGGCAAATGCAAATTCGGCAGCACATGCTCACTCACACTCTCCGACAAGATGGAAGCCGAAGTCCTATCCAACATCGAATTTTTCCGCAGCAAAGTGGTGCTCCGCCCCGCCGAGCTATCCAACAGCCCCGAAGTAATACGCCGCTTAGGCGTCATAGCTATGAACACAGCCCTCGAAGCCGACATCTTCGGCAACATCAACTCCACCCACGTCGTGGGCACACGCATGATGAACGGCATCGGTGGTTCAGGCGACTTCACACGCAACGGCTACCTCTCCATATTCTCATGCCCCTCTGTGACCAAAGGCGGACTGATAAGCAACATCGTGCCCATGGCATCGCACATCGACCACACCGAGCACTCCGTCGACGTCATCATCACCGACCAGGGCGTCGCCGACCTGCGCGGACTCGACCCCGTACAGCGTGCCGAGCGCATCATCGACAACTGCGCCCACCCCATGTACCGTCCGCTCCTCCACGAGTACCTCAAGCTCGGCAAATCAGGTCAGACACCACACACACTCGAAGCGTCGCTCGCATTCCACACCGCATTCAAAGCCACAGGCGACATGCGCAACGTCGATTGGAGCCGCTACGGATTCTAAGCCACCCATCCCCCACACATACACATCTACAACAATCCCGCCACAGCAGCCTATGCCGTGGCGGGATTCTTATTCTTAGGATTGCTTATCTATTAACGGGTCATCAACGCACCGTCACCTTGCGTGTAAGGCGTCCTGCCGAGCCTTCAGCCGACAGCACATATATGCCACGTGCCAGCCCCGAGGTCGACACCGTAGCCTTGCCGTCAGCACCACGGGCGGTAGCCACAGCGCGGCCCTGCATGTCGTGCAGCGTCACAGACAGATTCGTCTCACCCGCCACAAACACCTCATAGCCGTCAGCCACGGGCATCAGCACAAACCGCTCGTCGACATCCTCCCACACCGTACCTATGGCGGCGCGGTTGGCAAGCACATACTGTATGCCCTTGAGCGCGTCGAGCTTACCGGCACCCCAGCGGGCGGCATCCTTGGTCACGGGGGTCGATGTATTGTTTATCACCTCCATAACGCGGTCATAGTCCAGCGTCGGGTCGGCTTGAAGCCACAGACCTATGGTACCTGTCACAAACGGACACGACATCGACGTACCCTGCATATTGCCCCAGTAGTCGGTATCGCTGCCGTTGGCGGCACGCGCCACCATCGAGCCTGACAGTCCGCCGGCATTGACATTGTAGCGGTTGTAGCTCGACACTATGCCTGCGCCGGGGGCGCATACGTAGGGGAGCTGCACGCCTTGGAACGACGTGCCGTAGGATGAGAACGACGATATGTTGCCTATCGTTATGGTAGGATTGTAACCGTACACGGCGCCATCCAGGCGACCCCATACGGCGCGGGTGTTATATGAGCCCACCGACAGTATGTTTTCAGCGCAGCAGGCATCGTTGATGGAGTTCGATGCCGAGCCGGGGGTGTAACCCGATAATAACCCCACGGTTGCGGTGTACTTGTTACTGAACTGGGTGCCGGAGTCGCCGAACACGTATACGGTTTGTCCCGATGTGCCCTGTACCGTCAGCACCAGGTACATGCTAGTATTGCCCGACTTCATCGACACATTGGACAGGCGGGTGTACACATTATAGCGGTTGTTTACGCTGTTAAGGCTGGCTACTGTCGAGATTGAGCCGTTGAAATAGGTGGCGAAATCAGTGCCCGTGCCCGATGCCGTGCCTTGTGCCGTCGACTCTATGAAGTACGTTATGGTCTGCTTGTCCTTGTTGTACAGACCCCACTTCACGGTCAGTACCTGATTGTCCGACGACCAGATGTCCACCACGCCGTCAGCCGTGCTTTCGGCTATGAACGTGTTCAGCACCTTGCCTGTCGCGGTACCCGAAAATTTCTTTGTGATTGATATCAGCGCGTCGCCGTCGTTGCCCGCCGACATGCATATTATGGCGCGTTTGCCCAGCTTGCTCAGATAGTCCGAGTAGTCGTCGGTGCCGTCGTGCGGACCCGATGTGGAGCCGAGCGACATGTTTATTACCGCCGTCTTGCCCTGCGATTCGGCATACTCCACTATCTTCTCCACACCCACCAGAATATTGTCGTGGTACAGCTCGCCCACGCTGAAGGCAAGGTCGGCGTTCGTTGCCACACCGTAGAATGGTATCGGCGAGTTGTTCATCATGGTGCTTGACAGCCCCGAGCCCCCTGCGGGGTCGTTGATGGAGTTGTAGGTGCCGTTACCCTTGTAGCTGCCGCCGAGTATTCCGGCAACGTGTGTGGCGTGCGTACCGGGCTGTCTGCCCGTGGCGGTGGTGGTATAGTCAGTTGTGAACGAGCTCATGTTGGCAGGTGTGTACTCCACATAGTTGCCGTTGTTGCTGTTCATGTGCCACAGGCGCTGTATGCGCGATGTACCGTCGGCATTCTTGAAGTTGATATGGTTAGCCTCAAGTCCGGTGTCCATCATGCCCACTATCACTCCCGTGCCGTCAAACTTCAGCGTGCTCCCTTCATGAAAGAATCCATCCTGCACCTGGGTCACGTTGCCCGAGGGGCGGGCGTAGTTCATCATGGGGCGTGCCTTGTCGCCGAACGATACCGACAGCACTTCCGGAGCCTTGACTATTATCTCTACGCGGGTTATGGGCATGCGCACTATAAACAGATTGTCGGCTGAGGACAGCACCTCCATGTCGTCGGCGAGAATCTTGTCCAGCGACGATGCACGGTCCAGACGCACTATTGCGGTGATTACCGGTACCTCCTTCTTTTCCAGCGGCCGGAAGGCATCGCCTGCCTCTCCTTCCTGAATCACCATCTTGTATTCCTCAAGGAGCAGCTGACCCGCGGGATTGATTTTATTTTGAGCTACCGACGCTATGCCGGCAACTCCCAAACATGCGATAAGTAAAGATTTTCTCAACATAAAAATAATGAGGTTATTAAAAGTGAAAAATTGGCGCAAGCCGTTTGTGTGACTTGCGCCAATGGATTTATAGTTCCTGTGTGAGGATTATTTACGTTTGAGGTTCATGTTGTTGAACTTGTCCCAGAAACTCTTCGGCGCCATTGTGCTGACGTCGATTGACACGATGAACAATGTCTTGTTCGGGTCTACGGTTATCTCGTTGTAGTCAACCACATCCACAGGTATGTCGGCACCCCAGAGAGTCTGGCTTGAAGCGGTTGCCCATATACCGGTGAACGATCCGAAGTTGATGGCTCCAGTTGATGCCTGAGCACCGGCGGGTATGCTCATGTGCACTTCATCGTTATCCTGGTCGTAAGCAAACTCGAAAGGTATGAAACCGAAGTTGTAACCGAGGAAGCCGGTTGCCATGAGGAACGAACCGTAGTCGGGATCGCTCGCGTCGGGAGTCGACATGGTCAGGTCGTAGGTCACGGGAAGTCCATCCCAGTCATTGCCGGTGAATGTCCAGCTGCCGAGCATCATGGTGTAAGCGCTGTCGATGTTCTTGATGGTTACGATGGTTTCGGCGTTGCTTACTGTCGCACCCTGGGCGTTCTTGATTTTCAAGGTGAAGGTGCGGTCGTTGTCTATCACACCCTGCGGCCAGATGGCGTTAACCTCCACGGCTGCCGAGGTTGCGCCCTCGGGGATGCGGATTTTCTTGGTGGTCACCACATAGTTGTCCACTTCCTTTGCGGCATCGAGGTGATTGGCGGGGTCGGCTGTACCGGTTATCGTTTCGATTTCCACGATGATTGAACCGTTGGTCGCACCCGATACCACGATGGGCACATTGAATATACCGGCGTTCTCATTGACAAACAGGGTGTCGGAGGTGGCGGGTACGCGGTCCTCGTAGGTATAGGTGGTGTTGAACCCTACGGTTACTCCCGATTCGGTATTTAACGACGGACCGTCATCGTCGGAGCACGCCGTCAATGTCAATGCGGCGAGCGCTATTGCATAAATTTTATTAAGTTTCATTTTCGATAAGTCTTAGATCATTAATAATAACCGAGATTCTGCTGGCCTGCGAGCTGCGGGTTCACGTCAAGTTCAGCCTGCGGGAGCGGCCAGATGTACATGTAATAGCCGGGAGTGTAGTTTACGTTGTTGGAGTTGGGCTGGATGAACGAGTTCAGCACTGCATCGTAACCGAGGTTCACATAATTGGCTGTACGGTTGAAGCCCTGACCCCAACGGCGGAGGTCGCTCATGCGGAAGCCTTCACCTATGAGCTCCTTGGTGCGTTCGTCGCGGATTGCGTTCATGAGGTTCGCTCCGGTAAGACCGGAAATTTCCTGATAGCCGTCTATACGGGCAGCTCGGAGTTCGTTGAGGTAAGCAAGTGCGGTACCTTCATTCTTCTGGGGACCATCCGATGCGGCTGCTTCGGCGGCTATGAGGTAAAGCTCGCTGGTACGGAAGGGTTTCGGTTTGTTCGTCAGGCGGTTTTCAGCTCCGTCGTTGAACAAGGGGTTGCCGGGATACTTGCAGAATACCGGACCTGTGGCTTCATTGCCTTCCCACAACAGGTCATACTCTGTGAAGAATGCTTCCTTGCGCACGTCACCGTTATCGTATACGGATACCGCGCTGGGAGTGGGTATGAAGTCAGAGGTATTCTCGTCGTCATTGGTCAGCCAGGTAGCGCCGGTGTTGGGTACCGAACCGTATTCCGAAAGGTCGCCGAAAGGTACGAAGATAAGTTCGGTGCCTTCGTCGGTGGTCCACATGGTCTTGTAGTCGTCACCTTCCGAGAGGGTGAACTTCATGGAACCGATTACATCCTCAGCCTTTTCGAGGGCGGTCTTGTAGTCGCCTGTGAGCAGTGCCACACGTGCCTGGAGGGCTTCGATAGCGTAAGAGTTGATGTAAGCGGCGCAGGGTGTTACATACTGCATCGATACATTGTCCTCGTATGCCTTAACGGCATCGTAAGCCTCGGTGAGGTCGGTGTTGATCTGATTCACTGTTTCCTGCAGGGTGCTACGGCCGGGATATGAACCACGGTTGGCAGAGGGTGAGTACACCAATACGATAGGCAGACCCTTGGCAGGAGTGTTAGCGTTGGCAGAGCTGTATGTCTCACAGAAGTGGTCCATCAGGTAGGTGTAGTAGTAAGCGCGGGCAAACTTGGCTGCACCTATCTTGTACTTGATATCCTCGGCGTCCTTTGCCTGCACGTTTCCTCCGTCGAGTATTGCCTGTGCTCCGGGTATGAAGTAGTTGCAGTTGTTGATGCCTACATACATACCGTAGAATATCGATTCCACGTCGCTGTTGCTGGCTTCTATGGATGCTGATGAGAAGAGCATACCGCGGTTACCGTTGTTGACTGTTCCCACAAACTTGTCCATCTGCAGTTCCACACGGCTCATGTAAGCGCCGGCTGTGGTGCTGCGCAGGTTGTTGTAGATGGTGTTCATGAACTTATCGCAGTCGGTCTTGGTCTTGAGGGCGTTCTCTATGGTGATTACGCCAGCCTGTTCGGTATCCATGTCACACGAGGTGAATGCTGCTGCCGATGAGATAAGTAACGCTATATATATTTTTTTCATCATTTTGTCTGTTTTTTTGAGGTTTTACGTATCAAAAATCATTAGTTAGAAAGAAACCTCAAGGCCGAATTCATACTGACGGGTATTCGGGTATTGGAACTGTACCATATTGCTCTGCGGTTCGGGGTCGTAGCCGGAGAAGTCGGTGACGGTCCAAAGGTTTCGGCCGGTGAAGTGGAACTGGATGTTCTGCATACCCCATTTGTTGACTAATTTCTTAGGCAGGCTGTAAGCCACGGTGAGGTTCTTCAGACGCAGGAATGAAGCGTCTTCCAGCCAACGGGTATCCTGAGTTACGGTGGTTACGGTCTCTGTAGCGGCGGGGATGTCGGTAACCTGACCGGGGGTGGTCCATACGTCGAGCATCTCTACCATCTGGTTGTTGGTGGCACCGCAGGCGTTGTTCATGATGAAGTATTTGTCGTTGTTGATCATATACTTCTTGGCTGCCCATGCAAATGTGGTGCTTACCGAGAGGTCTTTCCAGCGTACATTGGCGCTGAAACCGCCGGTCCAGGGTGCGTAGCGGCTCTTGCCTTGGGGCTTGTAGGCGTTGGCGGGGAACACTTTTGTCTTGTTGCCGTTTTCGTCGTACCATACCTGCTTACCGTCGGCGGGGTCTACACCTGCGAAGTCAACCATATAGTACTGTCCGGCAACGCCGCCCACTTCGTAGCATACACCGGTGTTGGGGATGGCGTAGAAGTCAGAACCGTCGAAGAGTTTGGTGATTTCGTTCTTGTTGTAAGCGAAGCCTACGCGTGCGCCTACATACCAGTCCTTGTTCTTGAAGATGTCGCCGGTGATTTCAAATTCTATACCCTTGTTGGTCATCTCGCAGATGTTGCCGTAGCCCTGTGAAAGACCGGTGGTCAGTGAGTAGGGAATTGCCATGAGCATATCTTCGGTACGCTTCATGTACAGGTCGATGGTACCGTGGATGCGGTCGAAGAAGCCGAAGTCGATACCCAAGTCATGTGAGAATACGGTTTCCCAGGTCAGGGAGTTGTTGGCGGGGTTGTCTATCACGATTGAGGGGTTGCCTCCGTAGGGGTTGCCGGTGGTGACAGTACCTTGCCACATGTAGGCGTCGATATTGTTGTTACCGGTAGCACCGTAGCTGTAGCGGAGTTTGAGGGCATCGAGCCAGGTGGTTTCCTTGAGGAAGTTCTCGTTCTTGAGGTTCCACATCAGACCGAGTGCGCCGAATGTACCCCAGCGGTGGTCGGGTGCGAATATCGAGCTACCGTCGCGACGGATGGTTCCTTCGATGAAGTAACGGTTGTCGTAGTCATACGATACGTTGCCGAAGTAGGAGTTGAATACCTCTTCGCTGCGTGCTTCAGTGAGTCCGCGGTTGTTCTTCGAACCTTGACCGAGGAGCATCATACGTTCGTCGGTAAGACCCTGGGTGCTGCCGCCGAAGCTGTGTGCGCGGTATATTTTGGCTTCCTGACCCAAGAGTACCGATACATTGTGCTTTTCAGCGAATGTGTTGCGGTATTCCGCAGTGTTGGTGTAGGTGAACTGGTATCCGCGCCAGAAACGACGGCTTGAGCTACCTTCACTTACCATGGTGCCGATAGTGTTGGCGTTACCACCGTTGGGGAAGTCGCCCATCGGAGTCTGCCATACATATTCGGGGTCGTATGTGGCATTCTGTATCTGATCGTAGGCTTCTACTGCCTGCTGTGCCTTGATGGTCAAGCCCTTGATGGGAGTGATCTGTTCGTAGAGGTTCACGTGGGCAGTGACGCGTGTGCGGTAGGTCTTCTGAGTGCTGTAGTAGTAGTCGGGAGTACCTTTGCGCGAGTAGTGCATGTATTGTGCGCGGTCACCGTACACGATATTGCCGTTGTCGTCAAATGAGTAATAGTAGGGAGAGTCGTAGGGGAATGTAAGACGTGCCCAGTACATAGGGTTGGCTCCGTAGAGACCTGTGCCGTCATAGAGGGCGTCGGATTCGGCGTTGGTTTCGTACTTGGCGTAACCGAGGTTGCCCTGGAAGCCCATGCGGAACCAGTCGTTGACCTTGCTGTCCAATGAGAAACGGAGTGTCTCGCGACGCAGACCGGAGTGGGCTATAAGACCTTCCTGTTCGTAGTGGTTGAGCGACATGTAGTAACTCAGGCTTTCAGTACCGCCTTCTACCACGCCTTCGAGTGAGTAGGTTGGAGCGGAGCTCTTGAACACTTCGTCGCGCCAGTTGGTGCTTATGCCGTAGGTGTTGACCAAGTTGCGTACTTCATCGCTCACGGGTGCGTTGATAAGGTCACGGTATTTGATGTACTGCTCTGAGTTCATCATGGTGATGTTGTCAGGCACCATCTGTGAGAAACCGTAGCTTGCGCGGATGGTCACGTTGGACTTGCGGCCGAATTTACCTTTCTTGGAGGTGATGACGATGATACCGTTAGCACCGCGGCTACCGTAGATGGCTATTGATGCGGCATCCTTGAGCACTGTCACGCTCTCGATGTCAGAGGGGTTGAGGGTGGTGAACAGTGTGGAGGATATTTCGGCACCGTCGAGGATGAACAACGGAGTGTTGCCGGCGGTCAAAGAGTTGATACCGCGGAGCACGATGGAGTTGTTGACCGAAGAGGGGTCACCCGAGTTGGAGTAGATTGCCAAACCGGGAACCTGGCCCTGAAGTGCATCGACGAATGTAGTGGAGGGAGTGTTTTCAAATGCTTCCTGACCAACGACTGCCACAGCACCTACCACTGAACCGAGTTTCTTGCCGGAACCGTAACCGGTCACGACTACTTGGTCGAGCATTTGGCTTGAGGGGTCGAGAATCACCTTCATGTTTTCGGAAAGAGCTACGGTTTTGGGAGTCATACCCACATAGCTTACCTTCACTTCCTTCACGGAAGCAGGTACCGAAAGCGTGAATCGGCCATCGATGTCGGTGGATGTTCCCTGTCCGCCTCCGATAGGCATCACTGTCGCACCGAGGAGCGGTTCGTCATCGGCCGAGCTCAGCACCGTACCATGATATGTGCGTGTCTGTGCCGACGCGCTCATAACGATAGTAACGATTGCTGCGAGTAATAAAAACAGCTTTTTCATACTAAATAGTTAATTAGACATATAATAATTGGAAATTCTTTTCCTTTACTTTTTCCTGCTACGGGCTGATACGGCAGCGCCACGTCCCTGCATCCATCCCCTACCGACCCCCGCGTGGGTATCTCTCGGGAAGAGATACTTAATAGGTAGGGATTAGGAATGAGGAATGAGGAATTAGGAATGTTTGTTGGTGGTTAGACGAGGGCAGGATGCCCTCGCTCCTTGTTTGCAGCAGGGGTTGGAGAGAGGGCATCTTGCCCTCTTTTTGATGAGTGGGGGTGCAGTGGTGGGATTTTAAGGTCTTCAAGGGCGGTAGGGATTTTAAGGTCGTAGGGAGGTTGGTGGGCGGCGTTTTGGGTTATGCGAGGGCAAGATGCCCTCGCTCCGGTTTGT
>CAIGRU010000075.1_pt1 | contig 77409 bp, 86 predicted proteins | sample 7351341 | NCBI WGS metagenome assembly CAIGRU01
GCCCGGGCCGTTATCTTTTATTTTTTTTCTGCCGGAGCATTATGTTTTGCTTTTGTATTCCTTCCTTACGGGCGTATTTGTCCGGTTCCTTCTATGGTATATTTATAGGAGGTTAATTCCTTTAAGCCCATAGGGCCGCGGGCGTGCATTTTTTGGGTGCTGATTCCGATCTCGGCTCCAAAGCCGAATTCAAAGCCGTCGGTAAACCGGGTAGAGGCGTTGGCATAGACACAGGCTGCATCCACTTCATTTAAAAATTTCCGGGCATTCTCTTCATTTTTCGTGAGTATGGCTTCGGAATGCCTCGTACTGTATTGGTTGATATGCGCAATAGCTTCATCGATATTGCTCACTATTTTGATGGATAGAATATAATCCAGATATTCTTTTCCGTAGTCTTCTTCCGTAGCGGCCAACGCATCTCCGATCACGCCGCACACTTCTTCGTCCCCGCGCATTTCTACATTTTTTTCCCGCAAAGCCTGTGCCAGTTTTGAAAGAAAGCTGTCTTTCAGCGCCCGGTGGATCACCAGGGACTCACAGGCATTGCAAACGCCAATACGCTGCGTCTTGGCATTTATAATAATAGGAAGCGCCTGATCTAGATCGGCATATTCGTCCACATAAATATGGCAATTTCCTGTTCCTGTTTCGATAACGGGAATCGTGCTGTTTTCCACCACGCTGCGGATCAGTCCCGCGCCGCCTCTCGGTATCAGCACATCCACATACTGGTTCAGCTTCATGAACTGGGAAGTAATTTCCCTGTCTGCGGTCTCTATCAGCTGGACAGCATCCTCATTCACTCCGCACTCTTCCAATACCCTTCGAATCGAACCGGTAATCGCCTTATTTGACTGAAGCGCATCGCTTCCTCCCTTTAAAATCACCGCATTGCCCGATTGGAAGCAAAGGCCGAAAGCATCAGCCGTCACATTGGGCCTCGATTCATAAATAATGCCGACCACTCCAAAAGGCACTCTCTTTTTCGTGATTTTCAGGCCATTCGGCCTGGTAAAAGTCTCCAATACTTCTCCTACAGGGTCTTCCAGCTCCGCTACCTGCCTCAATCCTTCTGCCATAGATCGTATTCTCTCTTCTGTCAGCCGCAGACGGTCTATCATACCCGGATGCATTCCGTTTTCTTCTCCCCGTTCGATATCTTTTGCATTTTCTTTCAGAATTGTCTCCGCATCCGCGATCAATCCCTCCGCAACTGCCTCCAATACCTGGCGCTTTTTCAACGAAGCCAGTTTCTGCAGCTCATATTTCACTGATACCGCTTTTTTTCCCATCCTATTTAAGTCTACAAAGTTCATAACAGCCCCCTTTCTCAACTTTATCTTTCATAAATCCTCTTTTCCGTAACCACCATGTCCATTTTTCTATCGTATGCCTCCACAGGAATTCTTTCCTGCATCTGACATTCAAAACATATACCAACAGATCTGATTTTAAAAGTCAAGCCGGCATCTTTTTCGGATATCAAATCAAGGTATTTATCATAGTAGCCTTTTCCATAACCCATTCGATTGCATTCCCTGTCAAAAGCACTGCCTGGTATGACCATCAGACAATAGTCGGAAAACGCTTCATGTACAGAAAAAAGGTTTTCCACTTTCGCCAAAGGCTCCATGATCCCTCCATATCCCTTTTCCAGATCATCCGGGGATAAAATGCGGTAAAAGTTCATCTTCTCGCCTTCCACCCTTGGGCAGTATACCTTTTTTCCATCCAGCAAAGCCTTTCTGAGCAGTTCTCCAGTATCCACTTCGCTTCGAAAATTCACATAAGCCAGCACAATGCCAGCCTCGCGATACCAGTCAGACTGAAAAATCCTTTCCATAATGTCAGCACTTTTCCTGTCCCGCTCTTCTTTTGGCATCCCTTTCCTAAGCGTCAGAGCCTGCCGTCTAATGGGTTCTTTTTTTTCCATATTTTTCTCCCAGATTAGTGATTGATCCATCCTTTTCCTGAATATCTATATGATCCAGCTGTCCTCTGAGATTAGCTCGTACATTGGCAATATATTCGCTCCGCAGAGCCGCCTGTTCTTTTTTTTCTTCTTCCGTCAGGCCCTCCGCTTTTGATTTGCGGTACAATTCATTGATCCTCGCTATCTTTTCGCCCATCTTATTTTCGTCATTCATCATTTTCCTCTTTTCTGAACTTCCACATTCTCTATACCGTATCCGTTCCTTTTCTTTCCGCCATTCTCAATACCGAAATTATCGGTACAATTAGTATCCCGCAGAAAAAATTGCTGATACCGTGGATAAAATCCCAGGGCAGCCCCGCTATAATCCAGGCTATCATCCCTTGAAAGCTCAGTCCATAAAGGATTGCCTGTGCCGGCGCATATAAGGTTCCGAACAAAAAACCATGGGCTGCGCACAATATCATATATACCAAGGGTTTTAACCTCCCCGGTATATTCTGCGGCAGCATCATGGCCGCTCCCCAAAGAACTGCCCATATATATAAATACGGAATCCACCACGTCGCAAATCCATAAAAAATACCGTTCAATATGACATATGTATAAATCGGATACAATGCCTTTTTCCTGTAAACTACGGTATATGCGATCGTAAGCGCGCCGAGCAGATGAATGTTCGGGGCAAACTCCATCACGACCTTTGAAGCATACATAACGGCTCCGAGCATTGCAAATACAACGGTCTCTCTGGCAGTAAGCTTCATATTTATTCCATTCTGAAGGAGTAACCTTCCCCTTCCTTTATTTCAGTGGCATCCACGCCGGTCTGGGCATATTCATCGTTAATATAAAATGCCCAATACTTTCCATCCGTATCATAATCCGCGGTTATGCCGTTGACAGTCTTCACATAAAGCCCGTATTCGCTTTCTTCTCCGGCAATCAATCCAACCTCTGTCAACGCTTCTCCCACCGTTCCCTTATCCGTATGGATCTCAAACTTCGTTTCATTGCCGTCCTGATCCATCACGGAAAAAGCAAATTCCTTACTTCCTTCTCCCAGAACCCCGCCATCCGACTGTACGGTTCCCGCCTGTTCCGCCGGCTCCGGCGCTTCGCCCCCGGCCTGTTTCTGGCAGCCCGTAATAAAAAATGTCATGGACAATACCATGCAAAGAATTAATAACGACGTCCTTTTTTTATACCTCTTCTGCATCATTCAACACTCCTCAATTTCTATTTTTCATAGTATAAGTTATCCTTATACTTAAAAAAGTATAATATCTCTTACCCGTTCCGTCAAGACGGGAGTATAAATGAACTGTAAAAAAGGCCGGGCATTTCATCCCGGCCTTTCATCAAACTTTCATCAATTAATATTTACCTAAATCGATATCCATTACTTCCATCGGTTCAGGAACCGAACTGGTAGCAAAACTTCCTGTATTTACGGATACATGGGCATATTCAGCACGAAGTCTGAACCTTGCAACGAGATCCTTAAGAATCTCCGCCTGATGCGAAAGTTCTGCACTGGCTGCAGCGCTTTCTTCCGATGTAGCCGAGTTGGTCTGTACAACGTCGGAAATCTGGTCTACGCCTACTGTAACCTGTTCTACGGCACCCGCCTGTTCCTCTGCTGCGTCCGCAATCTTATCTACGGTAGCTGCAGCGACACGAACTTCCTCTACTACCTTGCTCAAGGATTCCGCAGTTGCACCGGCAAGATCCTTGCCACGCGCCACAGCTTCGAGAGATCCCTCAATCAAAGCAGCCGTATCATTGGAAGCCACCGAACTCTTATTTGCCAGGCTGCGTACTTCTTCTGCAACTACGGCAAAGCCCTTGCCCGCTTCTCCTGCGCGCGCTGCTTCTACAGCGGCATTCAAAGCAAGAATATTGGTCTGGAAGGAAATATCTTCAATCGTTTTAATAATTTTTCCAATTTCATCGGAAGTACGGGTAATTTCTTCCATAGCAGCCATCATATCATGCATCTGACGATTGCATTCTTCCACAACGTCTCCGGCCATGCTCGTCTGGTTCCTTGCACTTCTTGCATTTTCTGCCGTATCTTTTACCTGCTGGGAAATACCTGCGATTGTTGCCGCCAGCTCTTCCACTGCTGCCGCCTGTTCCGTCGCACCCTGTGCCAGAGCCTGTGCACCGCTGGATACCTGGCCTGATCCTGAAGCCACCTGATCGGCGCTTGTATTGATCTGTCCCATTGTCGAACTCAAATCACGGTTTAATTTCCTGATCGCCAATAACAATCCCTGCAATTTTCCTACGTAACGCGCTTCTGCCTGTGTTCTTACATCAAAGTTACCATCCGACATTTCCTGTAGAAGCCTGGAAGCATCGGCAATAACTTCTTCCAAAATAGAAGTCATATTCTTAAATGCATTCGCCAGACTTCCCAATTCATCTTTAGACTGGTAAGTCACCTCAATATCAAAATCACCTTCTACAATCTGGCCCGCCGCTTTTTCTAATTGACGGATAGGACGTGTAATTGCCCTTGTCAAATAAATAGAAAGAATGATGGTAATAATAAGCGCTCCTCCGGCAATCCCTAATTCTTCAAAAATCAACTGCCTCTGCATGGAAACCGTACTCAGATAATCGCTTTCCGCTTCGCTTTCCACTACAGCGCTGATATTGATCAAACTGTTTACTGCCCGTTCTACCAGAGGCTGGTATTCATCTAACAATTTTATCTCTGCTGCCGGCATATCCGTTTTCGCGAGTTCAAGAATCTCTTCCTGCACTGCCATCGCATTGGCAATATTCGTTTCGAACTCTTTCAGCAGCGCCGCATCCCCATTAAAATTCGAATGAAGCCATGTTGCGTTTTCGTTCATCAGATTTAATTCTTTTTCCATATCTGCCAGATATTCCGCGTTCTTCGCTTCATCAGTTTCAATCATCGTAAATGCGATATCCTTTACAATCATCTGCAAGCCGCGGCGCATACTCATAACGCGGTTCGTCACCTGATAGCCGACATTATAAAATTCCGAATATTTATCCGCGTTCTGTCTCAGCCCTGTAATCGCCAGCACCACTGTGGCACAGAACATTATGATAATTATCATAAATGTCAATAATAATTTTTTCCAAATTTTCAAATTTTTCATTTTATCCACATTCCTTTCGCCCGGCCCGCATTATCAATGCACAAATATAATGCGCCGCCCGCTTTTTCATTTTCTTTTAAACTCCTTGCTATGTTCCGCCTGATCCCTTCATCTTCATTTTAATCCTTTAATACTTTCCGAAACTATCTCCCAAGGAAATGATCTGTTCGTTATCATTGGCTGCCGGAGCTGCATAATCCATTGCTTTTGCTGAAGATATGCCGGAACCGGTTCCGAGGTTATAGCTGGAAAGAAGATCATGCATTCTCGCCGCCAGATTGGATAATTCTTCGCTGGCTGCCGCACACTCTTCGCTGGTAGCGGAAGTAGTCTGTACCACCTGGGATACCTGGTTGATCGCCTGATTGATCTGGGATACCGCAGTCGCCTGATAATTAGAAGACTCAGCGATTCCGTTGATAATCATTTCACTCTGCTGTACTACGCCGGTAATCGTTTCCAAAGCCTTCGCCGTATCATTGGCAAGTCTGGAACCAGTGCTTACTTTATCGATAGAATCTTCAATCAGTTCCGCTGTCTCGGAAGCCGCCGCCGCGCTCTTCGCCGCCAGGCTCCTTACCTCTTCGGCAACCACTGCAAAGCCTTTTCCTGCTTCCCCTGCCCTGGCTGCTTCTACCGCCGCATTCAAAGCAAGAATATTCGTCTGGAAAGCAATATCATCAATTACTTTAATGATCTTCGAAATGCTCTCCGAAGCCCTGTTAATATCCTCCATCGCAGTCATCATATCCTGCATCTGGGCATTGCCATACTTCACGTCCTTGATCGCCTGAACGACAAGTTCCGCAGCAGAGTTTGCTTCCTCTGCGTTTTGCCGTGTTTTTTCCGCGATCTCGTCAATAGATGCTGTAATCTGCTGGATCGCGCTCGCCTGTTCGGTCGAACCCTGCGCCAGAGACTGGCTTGCGCCCGCTACCTGTGAGGAGTTGGTCGTCACCTGATTCCCAACTTCTTTAATATTACTAAGTATATGAAAATTATCTTCTACAAGTTGCTTTAAGGAATTGCCGAGCAGATCTTCCGGGGATTTGGGATTCACTGTAATCGTCAGATTTCCGCGCGATACTTCTTCTGCAACCTTTGCCTGATATTTAATGTTTTCAATCACTTCTTTGTATTCGTCAACCAATACGCCGAATTCATCATTGCGGTATTTTACGAGTTCCACATTGACATGCCCCTGAGCTATCTCTTTTGCCGCGTCGGAAAGCTGCTTTACTGATTTTTCAATAATCCTGATCAGCGCAACTGCAATCACCAGCGTTATTACAACAGAAAATACAGCTAAGGCAATCGTAAGAAGAGTGGAGAATAATTTAAACTCTTCTACCTTTACCGGATCCGTAATTGAAGCGGCTATCTTTGTCGTAACATTGCCTATAATAATATTGGCAAGCGTAATGAATATCGGAATTAAAAATCCTACAACCAACTTTGTTTTCATTTTCATATTCTGTATCATTTTACCCTCACTCTCCCTCAACCATTAATTCGTTTGTCTTTTCAGCCATCGGCTGCTCCTCGTCATTTAACAGTCTTTCCGGATCTAAAAGCAATTTGACCGTATCCCCTACTTTCCCGATCCCGTATACATACTTATTCTGCCCTCTGTCAACCCTGCTGATCGACGGCGGCGGCAGAATATTCTCCTCCTGAATCTCCACTACCTCCGCAATTTTTTCCACGATCAGGCCGACTACCGTAGATTTCACATCTACTACAATAATACAGGTTCTGTCATCATACTCAAAAGGTTCCTGGTTAAAACGCCTGTGGACATCAATAACCGGTATAATTTTCCCCCTCAGATTAATCAGACCCATGATATAATCTTCTGTTTCCGGCACAGGCGTAATCTCCTGAAATCCAATGATCTCATTTACATACTGAATCTTCAGTCCGTAATATTCCTCTCCGGATTTAAATGTCATATACTTCCCTTTTTGGGTGTCGTGTTCATCCATCATGGCCACAGCCCCAACCTTAGGCTTGCTTATCTCATCCATAGGATACTCCTTTCCTCCATTCTATTCTATAAATCCACTAGGATCCAAGATCAGGGCAATGCTGCCGTCTCCTAGCTGCGTACATCCCGATATTCCTTTTACCTTCTTGATGTAGGAAGGTATCGGTTTTACAACAATTTCCTGTTTGCCAACCAGTTTATCTACAAACATGCAAATGGTCTTGCCATCCAGTTCCAGCACAACCATCATCCCGTCTTCTACAGATTGCTGATAATCTTTCAAACCATACCAGTCGCCAAGGCGGAGTACCGGGAAACATTCACCGCGCAGCATTACGAATTCATCGCCGGTAGGCTCATGTATCATCATATCTTCCCTGACGCTTACAAATTCCTTCACCAGCCCTGTTTCTACAACGAAGGAAGAAGTTCCTGTTTCCAGAACAACGCCGTCAACAATCGCCAGCGTCAACGGGATCTTCAAATTCATCGTACTTCCTTCTCCGGGCGTACTTTCAATCTCCAGCATTCCGCCGATCGCCTGAATGTTCTGTACTACCACGTCCATGCCGACGCCGCGTCCCGAATATTCCGTAACCTGTTCATTGGTAGAAAATCCCGGCAAAGTAATAAACTGATATACTTCTTTATCCGTATAAGCGGAATCCGGCTTCCCTTCTTCCAAAATCCCCTGTTTCCTTGCTTTTGCCAGAATCTTATCTCTTTCCAGTCCTTTTCCGTTATCCGTAACGCTGATCCATACTTTTCCGGCTTCGGTCTTAGCCGCAAGCGTAACTTTTCCTTTTTCCCTCTTGCCCGTCGATTTCCGTTCTTCATCGGTTTCGATTCCGTGATCTACCGCATTGCGGACAAGATGCATCAGAGGATCGGAAATATGTTCGATAATGTTCTTATCTACTTCCGTATTTTCCCCTACCATCTCGAAATCAATATCCTTTCCAAGCTTCCGCGATACATCGAACACGATTCGGTTCATCTTCTGGAAAGTATTCGTCAAAGGAACCATTCTCATAGACATAATTACATTTTGCAGATCTGTGGAGATCTTTGCCATCTGAGACGCCGCTTTATTGAAATTCGTCAGATCCAGGCCGGGTACTTTCAAATCCGGATTTTGCATAACGACCGATTCCGATATCACCAGTTCTCCGATCAAATCCATCAGCATATCCATTTTGTTTACGTTTACGCTGATGAAAGTCGCCTTATCGGACTTCGCCTTATCCTTCGCAAGCTTTTTGGGTTTTCCGGGTTCCTTCGGCTTAATTACGAAATCGCCGGGAGCGATTGCGTTCTCTTTCTTTTCTCCCTTATCTGCTTCCTTCTTCGCCTCAATCTCTTCCACGCTGGACTCAAGGTCGATCGACGTTTCTGCGAAATCAAATCCCTGTAGGAACTCTTCCGCATGGCATTCATAAATATCCACTTTTTCAATATCATAACCCACACCGATTATATTCCGCACTTCTTCTTCCGATGCCTGTGCCTGCAAAAGGATACGGAATCCTTTTTCAATAATCGTCTGCGCGCTGCTCTCGTCCGCGATAATATCCTCCGGTGAATAAAGGATGTCTTCCGCAATTTCCTTCAATGCGTAAACAACTTTATACGCATGTACATTCGCCATCTCCGTTTCCTGGAAAAAGATAATGTTAATCTTATAAAAGCGGCTGTCACTGCTTGCTACCGGAGCAATATAAAACTGCTTCGGCTCCTCATGCACATTCTGCGGCAGATCCTTCGTCTCATTTTCTTCTCCGCCGTTCTGAATCTTGTTCAAAAACTGATCCAAATTCGCGATGATTCCGCTCGGATCCCCATCCGTCGCCTGGCCGCTCTTGATTTTTTCCATTTCTCCGGTAATGAAGTCTTCTACTTCCAGCACATGCTCCACCAGCTCCAAATGCGGAACATTATCAGGATGCGACTCCCGCAAATAGAAAAATACATCTTCCAGCTTATGGGAAATAGCCGTTATATTATCAAACATCATAATGCCTGATGAACCTTTGATGGTATGCATCGTCCGGAATATTTCATTAATGCTGTCCTCATCAAAGCATTCTGCATCCTTCTGGTCCAGCACCATCTCCTGCAGCTGCTCGAGCAACTGTTCATTCTCAAACAAATACATGTCCAACATGCCTTCCGTGTTAAATTCGTCAGCCATATGTTTCTCCTTCCTCATCTTATCTTGCTCTATACTTTTTTATTTTCAAATCAGGTTAAGTTTCCTCAATGCCTGTTCAAAACGTCCCTGATCGATAGGCTTTCCGGAATATATGGTACAGCCAAGTTCAAAGGCCATTTTCACATTCCTTTCTTCATTCAGCGCCGTTGTCATAATTACTTTCACAGCTTTATCTTCCGGAATATTCTTTTCTTTTTCCAGATTGCGGATTCCTTTCAGCGCCTGATACCCGTCCATAACAGGCATCATAATATCAAGACATACCAAATCATATGGCTCTTCTTCTTCCAAGGCAAGCATAAATGCGTCTACCGCTTCCATGCCGTCTACCGTCACATCACATTCCCCATATTTGGATAAGAAGTTTGCCATAAATTTTCTTGTTACAAAATCGTCTTCTGCCAATAAAATTTTCATCCTCTCTCTCCTCTACATTTTACTTAAAACGGTGTATGTTTTTTTTGCTATCTCATCAAGTCTTACTTGATATTTTACAGCGCCAATATCATACGCCACTTTCGGCATTCCATATACGACACAAGTGGACTCATCCTGTCCTATGGTCTGTGCCCCTGCTTTCTTCATAGCCAGAAGCCCTTTCGCTCCATCGCCCCCCATCCCTGTCAGGATGATACCGAGGGCATGAGGCCCCGCCGCGTTCGCCACGGAGTAGAACAGCTCATCTACCGACGGGCAGTGTCCGTTTACTTTTGGCCCCTGTCTGCATTCCACCTGGTAAACGCCGTTCACCTTTACCAGCCGCATATGTCTGTCGCCTCCGGGAGCAATCAATACCTGGCCTCTCATAACTCTGTCACCGGTACACGCCTCTTTTACTTTCACTCTGCACTGGCTATCCAGCCTTTTCGCATACATTTCCGTAAATCCCGGGGGCATATGCTGCACAATCACAACACCGGGAATATCCTGGCCAAAGTCCTTGACCACAGAAAAAATAGCTTCTGTTCCGCCCGTGGACGCCCCGATTGCCACGATAAGATTATTATCTTTTAACTGCGTCGGCTGTTGCGCCGTCTGCAGCATTGCCGTCTTTTTAATATTGCTCGTTTTTACGTTAGAGGCTATTTTTACCTTCTCACTCAGTTCATTATGGATGAAATCTTCTATTTGCGCTCGCCCCGTACTTACCGGCTTTGCAACAAAATCCACCGCTCCTGCGTTCAGCGCCTCAAAAACCTTGTCGCTCAATGCGCTGATCACTACTACCGGAATCGGATACTGCGGCATCAATTTCCGCAGAAATTCAATACCATTCATTCTTGGAAGCTCCACATCCAGCGTCATTACATCAGGACGGTATTTGAGAATCGCATCTCTTGCCTCAAAAGGATCCTTCGCCACCGCTACTACCTCAATAGCGGGATCTTTATTCAGATTCTGCACCAACAATTCCCGGAAAACCAAGGAATCTTCCACTACTAAAACTCTAATTGGACGCATACAATTATTACCCTCTTATTTTCTAAAGATTGAAGGACGGATGATCTGAAAATCACTGCTGCCCCTGTCCAGCGTTTCCGTCGTACCGATAAACAAATATCCGCCTGGCTCCAGACAGTCATATACTTTTCGAACCAGCTCCTGTTTGGTCGGGCCGTCGAAATATATCATTACATTGCGCAGAAATACTACATGCATCTTCTTCTTAAAAGGAAACGGATTCATCAAATTGAACTGGCGGAAAAGCACTTCCTTTTTCAGTTCATCCGTCACCACATATTGATCCTGGCCAGGGAGTTTCTTTAAAAACTGGCGTTTCCATTTGTCCGGCAGCGAATCGATGCTTTCACTTCTGTAAACGCCCGCAATCGCTTTTTGCAATACTTTGGTGGAAATATCTGTGGCCAGCACTTTCGTATCCCAATTTTTATGATCGGGTCCAAAAAATTCTTTAAGAACCATTGCGATCATATAAGGCTCTTCTCCTGTGGAAGACGCCCCGCACCAGATACGAAGATCCTTGCGTGCCATTTCCTTATTTTTAAGATAAGGAAGCACCGTACTTTTAAAATATTCAAAATGTTCGAATTCCCGCATAAAAAAGGTATGATTCGTAGTCAAATGATCGATCAGTTCTTTTTCCAGCTTTCCCGACGGATCCTTCTGCAAGGCATCCATATAGTCGTTAAAGCTCTGCCAGCCCCCACGTCTCATATAGTTTTCGAGCCTACCATTCATTATAACCTTTTTCTGGCCCATATCAATACCGTAACGCTTTTTTAAATAATTTGCAATCCTAAAAAACTCCTCATCTGTAATCAAATGCCTCAACCTCCCCAGAGCGCCGGCCTTTTTTTTCCTTTCCCCGGCAGCCATTATCATTATAATATAAATTATAACATGAATAAAGTAACACGGATACCATCCGTCAATAACACCATTATTTATGATGTTCAGCATAATTGGCGGTAGATCTTGCAATATATATGGAACATATCCGGATCAAACTTGCTGCCCGCATCTTTTTCCATAATGGAAAGAGCCTCATCCATGCCGAGCGACGAGCGGTAAGACCGGTTTTCCGTCAAAGCACAATAAACACTGACTAATGATGCTATCCTGGCCGGGAGCGGAATCTCCTCCCCTTTCCGGCCCTCCGGATAGCCGCTTCCATCCCAGTTTTCATGATGAAAATGGGCAATATCAATAGCCAGCTCTATAAAGTCATTATAATCGCTGCCCGTTCGGATGTCACTAAGCAATTTCGCACCGATCGTCGTATGCTGCCTTGCAATCTCCGTTTCTTCCTCCGTCAATTTGGAACTTTTCTGCAAAAGTTCCCTCGGGAGGGCAATATTGCCAATATCGCACAAGGGAGCGGCGATTTCTATTGTATCTATAAAATTATCGGAAATTCTATCTTCGAACATAGGGGAAAGCTGTAGTCCCTGTGCCAGCGTCCTGCAATTTTTACGCATTCTTTCCGTATGGCCTTTATCAAAATAAGCATTTTCTGCCGCTGCATTTGCCAGGGCATATAATACGTTCTTTTTCCCCTTTTCAATTTGATCCAGCTGTGTGCTGACAGAAATCTGTAAACGTCTGTTAGTCTCTTTTAGTTCTCTGTTGCTTTCATATAAACGCAGATGTACGCCGACTCTCGCCTGTACAACTGCCGGAATAAATGGTTTGGTAATATAATCATCTCCCCCAAGGGAAAAGCCGCGCACAATATCCTGCGCATCCGTATACGCGGATATAAAAATAACAGGGATATCTCTCGTTTCCGCATTGTTTTTTACTATCCGGCAAAGCTCATAGCCGTCCATTCCGGGCATGGAAATATCCGACAAAATAAGGTGCGGCCTGTATTCATATAAAAACTCCAACGCCTGTTCACCGCTTTCTGCCAAAACAGGCTTATAACCCATATCTGCAATAATCTGCTCCAGGATCACCCGGTTAGTTTCCATATCATCTACGATTAAAATCCGAATAGCGCTCATTCCTGTCCTTCCCCCGGTCCGCTTTCTTCTTCATTTATCAACGCATTCAGCGTATCATAGGCTGCCGATGCTTTTTCATAATTTTCCTTTTGGACAGCCATCTTTAAACGGAGCGCCGTACTTTTTACCTCCTTCGGCGCTTCGCCGGTCAGTTGTTTTACCGTGTCGGCAAACATTTCCGCCTTTTCCCAATTCTCCATCTCCAAACAGAGAATCAGTTTCGACAACGTCCGCTTCAAGTTATCCCTGTTCGACTCGCTGCCGTACTGGCGTATATCGTCTTCCTCCCTATCCCTTACCGGCTTTCGCCGGTCAAAGCCGGAGGATGCTCCCTGGGGAAAACCGGATAATGCCGGCATCTCTTCTCCCTCCGGAACCGTTACCCAAATAGAAAATGAAAAATTAGAGCCTTTCCCTTTTTCACTCTCCACCTGGATTGTTCCTCCCATCAGCTCCACAAGTTCCTTGCATATATTCAACCCCAGTCCGGTTCCTCCATACTGCCTGGAAATGGAAGCATCCACTTGGGAAAAACTACGGAATAACTTATCCTCATCCTTCTTATCAATACCGATGCCGGTATCCATCACAAAAAAATACAGTTCTATCTTATCATTGACCTGGGCCGTCTTTACGACTTCCACACTGATCCGCCCTATCGCCGTGAACTTCATTGCATTGTTAATCAGGTTATTTAATATCTGGACAATGCGGAGTTCATCCCCTATCACGTATTCAGGAATATCTTCGGACATGGATACCACAAAATCCAGCCCTTTTTCCGTAATTCTTCTGATATGACTGTCCTTTACATAATCCAGCATATTCTTAAAATGGAAACGCTGTGGATCCAATGTAAACTTACCGGCCTCCAGCTTGGAGAAATCCAGAATATTGTTTATGATCATTCCCATGTTCTCACAACAGCGTTCCATCAAATGCAGATTTTTTAACTTGCCGGAATCCGTTTCCACTTCCAGCAGTTCTCTCACATTGCCCAAAATACCATTCACCGGAGTCCGCAATTCATGGGTGACATTGGCCACAAACTCCGATTTCACTTTCATGGCCTCCTCGGCCTCATATCTTACCTTGGCAACTTCTTTGCTTAAAAACTCTTTTTCCAATATGTCGTTGGCCATACAGAACAGCCCGTCACCGCTTCGCACAATCCTAGCCTCCACTGGGAAGCAAGTCTGGTTTTTCCGGTACGCCGACATATTCTCCGCATCCGGCCCCAAATTATATTCTGTGGAAAAACCCTCTTCCGTCCTCGCAAAAATCATCGGGAAAATATCACTGATATGTATATGATCCGTTATTTCTCCATATCCCAGCTTTTCCCTTGCCTCGGCATTCGCGTAGATCAGAATTCCCTTTTCGTCAAACACGAGAACCATCTCCAGCGCATGTTCTACAAGGGATGAAAGAAACTCCTTTTTTTCCATTATTCCATCCCCCGGATCTTCTCCATCTGTTTTATACGAATGTAAACATCTTGATTACTTCTACGATATTAAAGAAATCTTCCTTTGCCAGTTCAAAGCATTCCAATACATCCGGTGCGAACTGGCCGCATTCTCCGTTCATGATCATGTCATAAGCCACATTATTTGCATAAGCGCCTTTGTATACTCTGTTGCTTACAAGCGCATCATATACGTCCGCAATAGCCACTACTTGTGCGCACAAAGGAATCTCATCCCCCACCAGCTGATCCGGATATCCCTTGCCATCCCATCTTTCATGGTGATGACGGCAGATATCATAGCAATACTGGAAGAATTCATCGTCCTCCTCTTCATTCTGACGGAAATTCTTGAGAATCTCACAACCGATCGTAGTATGCTCCTTCATCGTCTCGAACTCTTCTTCCGTCAAGCGTCCCGGTTTTAACAGGATGGCATCCGAAATGCCGATCTTTCCGATATCATGCAAAGCTGCCGCTCTGGCGATCTGGTCGATCTTTTCCGGCGTCAATCCGTATTTCGGGAAATATTTTGCCATATATTTTAATAATATTCTTGTAAAATATTTGATGCGTTTAATATGATCTCCTGTCTCCAGGCTTCTGAATTCCACTACTGCGCTCAAAGCGTCGATCATGAACTCGTTGTTTTTCCTGCTCTTGCTTTCCTGGGCAAGAATCTTTTCTTCCTGCTCTTTCAGCTTCTGTTCCATATTGATCTTATTCTGGTACAGTTCAATAATATTGCTGCTTCTTCTCATAACGATATGAGGATAGAAAGGTTTATGCATTACATCGGCAACTCCATAATTGTAAGCCCTTCCCTCGCTGGACGCAACGGATTCCCCTGTAATCAGTATAACGGGGATTTTATTCAACAGGTCGTTCTCCTTCATATACTCTAAAACGCCAAACCCATCCAGTATAGGCATAACGACATCAAGACAGATCAGTACGATATTGTCGTTTTCTTTCAGCCGCTCGATCGCTTCCTGTCCGTTCGGAGCTTCTATAATGTCATAATCATCGCGGAAAATCTCTCCAAGTATCACTCTGTTAACTTCTTCATCATCAACAATCAATATTTGCTGCCTGTTCATATTTCTCCCTCTTTTCAATATATTTTCCGGCACTGCGCACCAATCATAATAAGCCTAACATTTTTCAACATAAATGTCAAAGATTTTTGTAATATTGAGACACAAATTGAGACACAAATTAAGGCATAACAATTATATTGCGCCAGCCTTACAAAAATGCCAAAATAAACCATCTGCACTTTTGATCGCCTGCATTACGGACGGGTATTTCTGGAGCATATTCGCATCGATGATCGGCGTTGTCTGCGTCAACTTCCTGTTTACCTATCCCTACTGGGCGTTAAACTTCACACTGGCAGATTATCCTGTTACTTTTATCGGCATGCTCGCCATTTTCTTTATCACCAGCGCTGCCGCCACCCATATGAAACAACAAATGGAGATACCAGCCGAACGGGAACGGCTTCTGGCGGAAGCGGAAAAAGAAAAAATGCGCGCTGATCTTCTCCGCGCCATCTCCCACGATCTGCGACCCCCTGACAAGTATCATCGGCTCCGGCGCATCTTATTTGGAAAACGATCATTTCCGCCCGCACCCAGGAGCAGGAAAAAGTACTCGCTCTTGACTGCGGCGCAGACGATTATATTACCAGGCCTTTCGCTTCTTCCGAACTGATGGCCCGCAGTTCCGGCAAAGTGATCACCTATGATTCCATTATTTCTAATGTATGGGCCCTATGCCGACGATAATAACCGTATGCTGGAAGAACAGGACGGTTGATGCGCGTTCGCATTCCGTCCTATTCTTCCTTGATTCCTTTATTTTTTTATCCTTTTATTTCCGCAACTTCATAACCGGCCTCTGTTACCGCATTTTTGAGTTCCTCTTCCGGCACCTCCTGGTTCAGAACGATCCGCGCGCTCTTTTCTTCCAGGCTCATCTCCACGGAGGCAACGCCTTCCACCGCTTCCAAAGCTTTCTGCACCCTTCCCGTGCAATGTCCGCAGGACATCCCTTCCACGATCATTGTTTTTGTCATCTTTTTTTCCTCCTTTATGATATGATTGTTATCTGGTTCCTCTTTCCGCTCCGCTTCTTTCCCTCTCTCTTTCGCGGCTTCCTTAAACCTCCGCAGACGAAGGGCATTCGCCACCACGCATACGCTGCTTAAACTCATCGCCGCAGCGCCGAACATGGGGTTCAGCTTTATGCCGAAAAACGGATATAAAGCTCCTGCTGCCAAAGGTATACCTATACTGTTATAGAAAAATGCCCAAAACAGATTTTCCTTAATATTTCTGATCACTGCCTTGCTCAACCGGATCGCCGTAACCGCATCCCGCAGATCGCTTTTCATCAGTATGATATCCGCGCTTTCCATGGCCACATCCGTTCCGGCCCCGATGGCAATCCCTACATCCGCACTTGCCAGCGCCGGGGCGTCGTTGATGCCGTCGCCGATCATAGCCACCTTTTTCCCCTCTTCCTTCAGCATCCGGATCTTTTCTTCTTTTTCTCCCGGCAGCACCTCCGCAATCACTTCCGCAATTCCCAGCTTTTTCCTGACAGCTTCCGCTGTTTTCCGGTTATCCCCTGTCAGCATAATCGTTTGGATATGCATTTGCTGCAACTGCCGGATCGCCTCAGCCGACGAGTCTTTTATCGTATCCGCCACCGCTATAACTGCCATGAAGCGAACCTCTTCCTTTTCCCCCGCCTTACCGGCTTCCGACCGGCCGAACAGAAGAGGAGTTTTTCCTTCCTCCGCCAGACGTTCCATCGTGCGTACCTGTTCTTCCGTAAAACGCGCCGCCTTTTCTTCCAAAAATTTCCTGTTTCCGGCATAATACAGGACATCTCCGATCCTTCCCTGTATCCCTTTCCCGAATATCGCCTGAAATTCCCTGACCTCAGGCAGTTTGAGCCCGAGTTCCCCGGCATACCCTACCACCGCATCGGCCAGAGGGTGTTCGCTTGGTTTCTCCAACGCCGCCGCCAGAACCACTGCTTCTTCTTCCTTCCACTCCTCACCATAAACGATCACATCGGTCACACGGGGTTTCCCTTCCGTAACCGTTCCGGTCTTATCCAGCACTACCGTATCTACGCCTCTGGCTTCCTGCAAGGCTTCTCCTGATTTGATCAGCACGCCGTATTTCGCACCTACGCCCGTTCCTACCATGATCGCCACCGGGGTCGCCAGGCCGAGAGCGCAAGGACAGGAGATCACCAGCACCGCAATTCCTACCGACATGGCAAACTCAAACCCTGAGCCGCTTACGAGCCATATCGCTGCCGCCAGAAAAGCGATTCCGATCACCACCGGCACGAATACGCCCGCGATCTTATCCGCCAGCCTGGCAATCGGCGCCTTCGATGCGCCCGCTTCCTCCACCAACCGGATGATCTGGGAGAGCGTCGTATCCTCTCCTACTTTTTCCGCACGGCACTTCAGCGCCCCCGCCTTATTCACCGTAGCGGATACCACCTGGTCGCCCGCCTTCTTTTCCACCGGTATGCTTTCTCCCGTAATAGCCGATTCATCCACGCTGGAATTCCCTTCCAGCACCACTCCGTCCACCGGCACAAGGCTTCCCGGCTTCACGAGGAAAACATCTCCCTTTTCCACATCTTCCGTAGGAATCTGCTCCTCGGAACCGTCCTCCCTGAGTACGATTGCCGTTTTCGGCGACAGATCCATCAGTTTCGTGATCGCCGCGCTTGTTTTTCCCTTTGATTTCGTCTCCAGATATTTTCCTACCGTAATCAACGTCAAAATCGTTCCTGCGGACTCAAAATAAATATCCATCGCATACTGTTCCACCAGAGCAGTATTCCCATGACCCAGCCCGTAACCGATCCGGAAAATAGCAAAGCACCCATAAACAACAGCCGCCGATGCCCCGATCGCAATCAGACTGTCCATATTCGGGCTTCCCCTGAATAAAGTCTTAAAGCCAACTTTAAAATATTTCTGATTCACATACAATATGGGCAGAAGCAGCAAAAACTGGGAAAACGCAAACGCCACCGCGTTTTCATTTCCATGAAAAGCAGCCCTGATAAAACCGGGAACGGGCAGTCCGAACCATTCGTAAAACATATGATGCATGGAAATATACATCAACGGAATCAGAAAGCCTGCCGAAATCCCCAGCCGCCACCGCATGGCCCTTTCCTCATCCTCCGCCTTTTTCTTCAGCACATCTTCCCCAGCATCCCTTTGCGCCTCTTTTTTCGTCCTTTTTTTATCCGCCCCGTAACCGGCTTTTTCCACCGCCTCTATAATCTCCTGTTCCGTCGCCGAACCTTCCACATTCATAGAATTCGTCAACAGACTGACCGAACAGGATGTCACGCCCGGCACCTTTGCCACCGCCTTTTCCACATGAGCGCTGCAAGCAGCGCAGCTCATTCCCGTCACCGTATATTGTTCCATACACGCCTCCTTTCTTCCCGCTTCCGTTTATTTCATCAGCTTTTGCAAAGTCTCCACCAGCTCATCGATTGTTTCGTCCCTGCCTTCCTTAATATCCGCCACCACACAACCCCTGATATGATTTGCAAGCAATACCTTATTAAAACTATTCAGCGCCGCATTCGCCGCCGCCACCTGAACAAGAATATCCGTACAATACCTGCCTTCCTCCACCATCCCCCTGATCCCCCGTATCTGCCCCTCAATACGATTCAAACGGTGAATCAAGTCCTTATACTCTTTCTCCTGCCGTTCCTTCATTTTATACCCATCGCCTTTTTCCATCCGTTCCTCCCCCACAATATATCATTTCTAATTCCAACTCCAATATTCAAACCTCCTGTCTCACCATTCCTTTTTTAATATATACCCCTATGGGGTATATGTCAAGCAAAAAAAATATGAAAGTCCGGAGATAGAAACCACTTTTCACAACATTGCATAAGCTGGCGGATGGCGCGGCATGACTGAGACTGGGCAGGGAAGGCGGACAAGAGGAGCAGTGGGGGCGGGCGTTTTTTGCTGTTGCGTGCAATCAGGAATTTCATTTATGAAATGGTTCAAAATCCCAGGGGGAAATTGCCAAGGAGGGCAATTTCAGGAAACATAAGGCATGGATGCCTTTTGTTTCCGCCCCGGCCCGTTTCCACAACAACCGCCCATTTCATTAATGAAATCTGATTGGAAGCCCCAGCAAAAAACGCCCGCCCCCGCCGCTCCTCTTGCCCGCCTTCCCTGCCCAGTCTCAGTCATGCCGTGCCATCCACCCTCCTCACAACTCCCTTCATTCTCACTTCATGGCCCGCATAGCATTCAAAATCGCAATCACCGCCACCCCTACGTCAGCAAATACGGCCGCCCACATGGACGCAGCTCCTAAAGCCGCCAACAACAATACCAGCACTTTCACTCCTATGGCAAAAACGATATTCTGCTTTACGATTCCAAGGGTCTTTTGGGAAATCTGCATCGCCTTCGCGATCTTAGACGGTTCGTCCGTCATAATTACCACGTCTGCCGCTTCTATCGCCGCGTCGGAACCGAGTCCCCCCATCGCCACGCCGATATCGGCCCTCGCCAGTACGGGAGCATCATTTATACCGTCACCCACGAAAACTAATTTTCCTTTTTCCGATTTCGATGCCAGCAGTTTTTCCACCTGCTCCACTTTATCTCCGGGGAGAAGTTCCGCATACACTTCCGTAATGCCCAGTTCCCCGGCTATGCTGTCCGCCGTTTTTTTCCGGTCTCCGGTCAGCATCACTATATTTTTCATGCCGGCAGCCTTGAAACCGTCCACCGCCGTTTTCGCATCCTCTTTGATCTCGTCCGCGATCACAATGTAGCCCAGATATTTCTGTTCTTTTGCCACGTGGACGATAGTACCCGCTTCTTCCGGCGACTTTCCTTCCACATTCCTGCTTTTCATCAATTTGTCGTTCCCCGCCAGAACGCGCTGTCCGTCCAAAACGGCGCAAATGCCGTGCCCTGCCGTCTCTTCCACATCTTTTATCCGGGAATCGTCAATCTCTTTTCCATATGCCCTCACAAGGGACTTGGAAATGGGATGGTTGGAAAAGCTTTCCGCATATGCCGCCGTTTCCAATACTTCCTCTTCCGTGCTTCCCTCCGCCGGAACGATCTTCCTCACGCCGAACACTCCCTTAGTGAGAGTCCCTGTCTTATCCATAACGATCATTTCCGCATCCGCAAGAGCTTCCAGGTAATTGCTGCCTTTGATTAAAATACCCGCTCTGCTGGCTCCTCCCAGGCCGCCGAAAAAGCTTAACGGGATGCTGATCACCAGCGCACATGGACAGGAAATAACAAGAAAACTCAACGCCCGGTATATCCAGTCCGCCCAGCCGCCTCCCGTGACCAAAGGAGGAACCAATGCCAGAAGCGCAGCAAGCCCTACCACCACCGGGGTATAATATCTGGCAAACTTGGTAATAAAATGCTCCGCTTCCGATTTTTTGCTTCCTGCGTTTTCCACCAAATCCAGTATTTTCGCCACTGTAGATTCTCCGAATCCCTTCGATACCTGAACCTCCAGTACGCCGGAAAGATTTACACAGCCGCTGATGACATCTTCGCCTTCCGCCACATCCCTTGGCAGACTTTCCCCGGTAAGAGCCATGGTATCCAGGGAAGAGGTTCCCTTGACCACTTTTCCGTCCAGCGGTATTCTTTCTCCGGGTTTGACCAGTATCGTCTCACCGATCTCCACTTCTTCCGGCCCTACCTCCACTGCGGTGCCGTCTCTGATCACATTGGCATAATCCGGCCGGATATCCATCAAGTCGGCGATGGACTTCCTGGATCTGTTCACCGCATAAGACTGGAAACATTCCCCCACCTGGTAAAAAAGCATCACCGCTACGGCTTCCGCATATTCTCCTACAAAAAAAGCCCCTGCGGTAGCAATCGTCATAAGAAAATTTTCATCAAAAATCTGCCCTTGCCCGATATTTTTTACCGCTTTCTTCACCACATCTCCGCCTATAATGACATAGGCTGCCAGAAATACGCCCAGAGACGCGCTTATGTTCCAGGAACCGAATTCCCAATAAGGCGCAAAGCGGGAAGATAATACTGCCGCCAAATATACCGCGGCTCCTGCGCCCACCCGTTTGATTCTTCTTTTTAACTTCTTACTCATTTTTCCACCACTTCCACATCCGGCTCATATTTTTTTACGACCTTCTTAATTTCCTTTGTAATTTTATCCGCCTTCGCGTCGTCCACTTCTATCGTCAGCTTCTGCGTCAGAAATGTCACCGTGCTTTTCGTCACGCCTTCCAGTTTTCCTACCGCCGCTTCAATCTCCCCTGCGCAATGCGCGCAATCCAAGTCCTCCAGGATATAAGTTTTCTTCATTTTCTTTTCCTCCTTCATTTTCATTTTTCTTTTTACTCATCTTCTTCAATGTGATCCAGTCCCTGTCTTAAAATCGTCTTAATATGACCATCCGCAAGGGAATAGAACACAGTCTTCCCCTCCCGCCTGTTACGCACCAGATCCATTTGTTTCAACGTCCGAAGCTGATGGGAAATTGCCGACTGCGTCATGTTCAACGTCTGTGCCAGATCACAAACGCACATCTCACCGCACATCAGCACATACAACATTTTAATCCTTGTAGAATCCGCAAATACCTTAAAAAAATCCGCCAGATCATAGAGCTTATCTTCCTCCGGCATCTGTTCATTCACTTTTTTTACCGCATCCTCATGCACATGAATGTATTCGCATTTCTCTATCTGCTCTTCCTTACGCTTCATAACCATCCTCCCTGTAAATATCTTCCCACCCCTTCTCACTATTTATATATGAACATCTGCTCATATGTTCATTATATCACTCTCCCCACAGATGTCAACACGATTTTTTTCTTTTTCCACCGAAAACTTCCCCACTATATCTTTTTTCACACACAAAAACAGGCATCAACAAATATCCCTACCCTTGTCAACGCCTGTTCTCCTATTCTCACGGAAATCAATTTTTATAAGCGCCCTGACGGACGAAGCAAAACAGTGCCGGAGTTACCGGAAAGGGGACTGGCTGGGGATGGTTTTCTGCTGTTGCGTACAATCAGCCATTTCACTTATGAAATGGTCAATAACCAGAGAAAATTGCCACGGAGGGCAATTTTAGGAAGCATAGGCATGGATGCCGTCGCTTCCGGCTCGTCCGGTTAGATACCATAATCCATTTCATTAGTGAAATCTGATTGGAAGCTCCAGCAGAAAACCGTCCCCCGCCAGTCCCCTTTCCGGCAATCCTGACCTCGTTTTACCCCATCCCTCAGGGTGCTTATAAAAATTGATTTCCGTGCTTCATTCCTGTTTTTTACTCAGAATGTCCTTTTTTATGTACGATCCGAAAACGTAAACTGTGTCAGCATGGCCTGTAAAGTCTGTGCATGCGCCGCAAGCTCCTGGCTGGTGGCTGAGCTTTCCTGAGCCGCCGCAGAGTTGCTTTCCACGACGCCGGAAATCACTTCTATCCCTTCATTGATTTCGTTGACCGCCTGTGCCTGGTTTTCGCATTCCTCTCTTACAATTCCGTTGAGTTCCACCACTTTCTTTATTCCATCGTTTACGGCGTAAAAAGCTTCTGCCGTCGTTCTGGCGATACCATTCCCGCTTTCCACTTCGCCAATGGATTTCTGAATCAATTCCCGCGTATTGGTTGCCGCTTCCGCCGACTGACCCGCCAGTTTTCCGATCTCACTGGCAACTACGGCAAAACCTTTCCCCGCTTCTCCTGCCCTTGCCGCCTCGATGGAAGCATTTAACGCAAGAAGATTCGTCTGTTCCGCGATCTCTTCGATCGTCCCGATGATGGATTCGATTTCTTTTGATGTCTGGGAAATAATGTCCATCTCACTCATCATCCGATCCATCTGCGCATTTCCGATCTCCGCCTGTGCTTTTACTTCACCGGCATAATTGCTGGCTTCTTCAGCATGTTTTGCACCGTTCGATGCCTTCTCCCCCATATCGCTGACCATCGCCGCAATCTGCTGTACGCTTTCTGCCTGTTCCGCCGAACCTTCCGCCAATGACTGCGCCGACACCGCCATCTGTTCCGACGCAGCGCTTACTTGCTGGGATGTTTTGGAAATATTGGAAATCGTGGAACCCAATTCGTGCTTAATTTCTCTCATGGAATCCAGAATCGACTTAAAATCCCCTCTGTATTTATCTTTCTGATAAGAAGTAACGTCAAAGTTTCCACCTGCCATTTTTTCCAATATCGCGCTTTCATCGCGGATAATCGCCACCAGATTGCCCATAAATTCCCTGATATAATCCGATAATCTTCCAAACTCGTCTTCTGCCTCGTATTCCAATCGGGTATCCAGATTTCCTTCCTGAATCCCTTTCATGGCTTTTGCAATCTCTCTCAATGGCGTTATAACGATTGTCCTCACTGCCACCGAAACTGTACTGCCCACCATAATTGCCCCTATAGCGCAAAGCAGCATGATAACCATGGAAAACCAATAAGTACTCTCTACCTTTCTGGCAGCAGCACTGCCCCCGGCCGAATTGTATTCCACCATGGCTGCCATGGCTTCGTTAAAGCTTTTATAATATTCTTCCGCCTGGCCCGCCATCAATTCCCCTGCCCGGGCAGATTCCCCCGCCTGGCTCAGTTCCATGATCTGTTCGCTTACTTCCAAATAGGTCGCCCATTCCTTTTTTGCCTCTTCCAGCAGTTTCCGATCCTCCGCTTTTTTCATATAACTTTCATACAGCGCTGTCCGTTCGTCGATCTCCGCCAGAAGTTGTTCCATTTCTTTTTCGTAATTCTTCCTCGTTTCCTCCGATCCTGAAACGATATGTCCATACTGGAGAATCCTGAAATCCGCAGTCAGTCCTTTCAAATCTTCCGCTAAAATAGCGGAAGGCATCCAATTTCCCGTAATGCTTCCGGCCTGTGCTTTCACCATCCATAGGCCCACAGCAGCAAAAACGGCAATCAGTATCATTCCAACAATAAAGATTTTTGATAAAGCGGACAATTTTTTCTTCATCGGCACATCCCTCAGTTTTTTCACCGCCGGATGATCTGCTGCTAATTCCTTTGCCATTTCATTTATCTCGTTCTTCTTCATGCTGGTTTTTCCTCCTGTCTTCTCTTACACTAACCCACGCCGCCCCCCGGCAGTACAAACCATCCACAAGAAGAATGCCCTCATTTTGGGCATTCTTTCAAACATTTAGAAACTCTAAGGCTGCGTCCTTCGCAGCCTTAGTGTTCCTTAATGTTTTTCTCACCCTTCCCACAATTTCTCCGGATATAATCCCTCATCCTTCATCTTTTTAATAGCGTTCACCACCGTCTGTTTATCCTCTTTATAAGTCACCCCATACCATCTGTCATAAGATTTCAGCACGCTTACCGTCGCTTTTCCTTCTTCCACCAGACCGTTTACCACGCTCGGAAGGAAATATTCACATTTCAACGGATTTTCCCGCAGCCCTTTTTCCAGAAACGGAGCAAATCCCGCTTCCAGCTCCTTCATAAATCCTTCCGTAAATCCCCACAAATTCATGGAAACAATGCTCCCCTCCGGAATCGTATGCCATGTCTTTCCCTCGTCTTCCGTATATGCCGTTTCCTCTCCCCGTTTTTCAATGCGCGTTCTCTCGGTAATCCCCGATAAATGCCCGTCCGCATCCACCGTACAGACGCCCCTTGCCACATGCCCGTTTTCCGTCAACGTATTCTCAAGCACATACCCTACCATGGTATAATCATACTTGCCCTCTTTGCCAGCTTCGCCGCTTCTGTCAGCGGTAAGATAATCATAAATTTGGGAAAAAGCGCTTCTTCCGTAATAATCGTCCGCATTGATAACAACAAAAGGCCCATCCACCTGTTTCCTTGCGCTCAGCACTGCATGACCGGTTCCCCACGGCTTCTTCCGTCCCTCCGGCATCTGAAAACCGGCAGGAAGGTCAGCCGTATCCTGAAATACATATTCTACCTGCATGACCTTGGAAATCCTGTCCCCTATCACTTCCTTAAAATCTGCTTCGTTTTCTCTTTTTAATATGAAAATTACTTTCTCAAACCCTGCCTTTACCGCGTCATATAAGGAAAAATCCATAATAATATGCCCTTGTTCATCCACAGGGTCAATCTGTTTCAGTCCCCCGTAGCGGCTCCCCATCCCTGCAGCCATAATGATTAAAACCGGTTTCTTCATTTCTCTTCCTCCTTCATTTTTCACCTTATTTCCATCCGTTTTTCAAATGTGCATTTTCGTAAAAAGTGTGCTTTCTTTTCCCCGGCACATCGTATATACTTGAATTATATCTTGTTGTTATTTTTTTCCGGGTAAACTGCACTATTATCCATTATAAATCGTAAAAAAAAAAAAGCTTTGTACTATTGTTCATCTTATTCGACAAATGCCATGCTTCCGTCGCTCTGAACGCATCCGTATGATAATTAGGAGGGGAATTATGTCTCACGAAAATATTACGTTAAAAAAAGAACTGCTCATCGATAATATTGTATTCATCCGTTCTTTTGAATCTATGAACGATTTTATACTGGAAGAAGAATGCTATCATTTCTGGACGTTTTTATACGTAGATAAAGGAACGATCAACGTTGCCGCCAGTTCCGGCGTACATACGCTGCACAAAGACGAGATCGTTTTCTATCCTCCGGGCGAACCGCATCATATCCATATCAACAGCGAAATTTCTCCCAGCCTCATTTCTATAGGGCTGGAATGCACTTCCGCAGCCATGGATTTTTTCGGGAATAAAATATTGGAAATAGGTCCGTCAGAGCGCACGCTCCTTGGAAATATCATAAAGGAAGCCCGTCTTTCCTACTCCTCCCGTTTTGATGACCCGCTTAGCACAAAGCTAGTCCGCCGTCAGGACACTTCGGTTCCCTTCGGCTCCGAACAGCTGGTTCATATCTATTTGCAGCAGCTTCTAATACAGTTGATCCGCAACAACAGTGCGGACAGCACGTTTGCCACCATTCCAAAATCTGCCCGTAAACGGGGAGAGGACGAACTTTTTTACAAAATTATCTCTTATATGGAGGAGCATATCCACGAGCATTTATCGATTCCCCAAATCTGCAAGGACAACCTGATTGGCCGTTCCCTTTTGCAACAAGTTTTCCGCGACAATACGGGCTATGGGATCATCGACTATTTTTCCCTGATGAAAATCAATGCTGCCAAACGGCTGATCCGGGATGGCGAAATGAATTTTTCCCAGATTGCAGATCATCTGGGCTATAATTCCATTCATTATTTTTCCAGGCAGTTCAAAAAACTTGTTCGGATGACTCCTTCGGAATATGCGGCTTCCATCCGCCAGGCTGCAAAACCGCATGGATCCCGTCATCGCCCTGTCAGGTAATAACCCAGTTTAATTTCCATCAGATCCGTTCCTCCCCGATGCAGGATCTCCATCAGCATCTGCGCCGCCATTTCCCCGCTCTTTTCATAGGAATAATGCACCGTAGGAAGAGGCGGATCCATGACATTCGCCAGATCGGAGTCCCCCTGCCCCGCCACCATGATCTGTTCCGGAACCTTCACGCCCCTTTCGCGCAAATATTTTACTGCGCCGGCCGCCATCGTATCGGTAGCACAGACGATTCCGTCCAGGTCTTTGCATTTTTCCAGCAGTTCTCCCGCCTTTTCATAGCCGGAAGAAACAGTAAAGGCGGCGATCACATAATTTTCCGCCAATTCCTCCGCGCCTTTATCGCGCACGGCATCCCGAAATCCTTTGTACCGTTGTTCCCCCACCGCTTTGTCCTGGAAAACAGCCCCGATGTAGCCCAGCTTTTTTCTTCCTTTTTCCAGCATCATGCTGGAAAGGTCATAAGATGCATGGTAATCATCATGATAAACACAACAACAACCGGAAAGCTGCTGGCCGACAACCACCGTCGGAACGGACATATTTTTCAATGTCTTTTTATGCTCCGCCGTCAAAACAGTAGCCACAAGAACCACGCCGTCCACCTGTTTATCCCGGAAGGTGTCCAAATACTCCAGCTCCTTCTTCGGATCATTCTGCGTAACAGCAAGAAGCATCTGATATCCATTCGCATTTAATATAGAAAGAATTCCTTCCACCACTCTTCCGATGGATGCGGATGCTATCTTCGGCACGATCACGCCGACCAGTTTTGTTTTCTTTGTACGCAATGTCTGCGCCTGTACCGAAGGGCGGTAGCCCGTCTCCTCCACCACCCTGCGGATCCGCTCCTTCTTCTCCTCCGAAATATATCCGTTGTTAAAGTAGCGGGAAACCGCTGCGCTGGACACTCCTGCCCGTTTCGCAATTTCTGCAATATTCATTTCTTACCCCATTTTTGGGCGGCTTCTCTGCCCAAAGCCAAATGGGGAAGTCAATTTAGCTCTCTAATTTGACTTCCCGGTTTGTAAATGCCATACAATTTTATACTTTCTTTAAATAATAAAAACCATAGCCTGGTATATCTACTCCGGCAGCTTTCCGTTTTTCTCCCGAAACCAGATCCACATAATCGCCGTCCGTTTCATTGATCCATGCCGTTTTATCGAATTCGCTGAAGTTGAACAGACCAATTATCTTTTCTCCATCTAAGTACCGGCCAATGCATAATACGGAAGGATCCCACGTCTCGATCGTCCACGTATCCGCGGTGGACATAAATACCTTTTCTTCTTTTCTGATTTTTTCCAGCCGTTCCAGTCCATGGAAGATCTTCGCCTCCACCGTATCCGGCTTTGAAATATTTTCCACCTGCTTCCAGTTCATCGCTCCGCGGTGGATATACCTGGAATCCGCCGCTTTATCAGGATCTTCTTTATAGGTATAATCATTGACCTGCCCGATCTCATCGCCGCCGTACAGCACGGGAATCCCTGACTGCATAAACATATAGGCATGGAGCGTGATGTCCATTCGAACTGCCTTTTCCATCGCTTTTTCGTCCTGCTCAAATCCGGCCTTTTCCACGCCGCACATGGAAGCAGTCGTTCCGCAGAATCTGGCGTCACCGGTAATCGGATCCGCATTATACAGTTCTCCTCTGCTGTTGCTGTCCCCGGCATAGCCCTGGAAGTAATCGTTCAAATACTTTTTATGGGATCTCTCCCCGATTCCTTCCGTCATCAGAGTTCCGTAATCCAAGCCCCAGCCAATGTCGTCATGGCAGCGGAGGTAATTTAAAAATACATAATCTTTCGGCAGGGAATTCACAATATCGAGCTGTTTTTTCAAAAGCCGCACATCCCTCGTCGCCACCGTATGCCATGTAGTGGCCATAGTGGTTACGTTATAAAGCATATGGCATTCCGGTTTTTCCACCGTGCCGAAATACGGAACTACCTTTTCCGGCTCCATCACCACTTCGCCCAGCAGAAGGATGCCAGGACACACGATCTCGCCGATCATGCGCATCATGCGCACGATCGTATGAACCTGTGGAAGATTGCGGCAGGAAGTATTCAGTTCCTTCCATATATAAGGTACGGCATCAATCCTTATGATATCGATACCCTGGTTGGCCAGATAAAGGAAATTATACATCATTTCGTTAAAAACCCTTGGGTTTTTATAATTCAGATCCCACTGGTAAGGATAAAAAGTCGTCATAACAAACTTTCCTTCCTCTGCCAGCCAAGTGAAATTCCCTGGAGCGGTAGTCGGGAAGACCTGGGGTACCGTCTGCTCATAGAGAGACGGAATATAGGAATTGTCAAAAAAGAAATAGCGGCTCATATATTCCCCGTCCCCCTGCCGGGCTTTTTTCGCCCACTCATGGTCTTCGGAAGTATGGTTCATTACGAAATCCATGCAGACATTGACGCCTTTTTTGTGGCAGGCTTCCGTCAAGTCAGCCAGGTCTTCCATCGTCCCCAGTTCCCTTTGCACCTTTCGGAAATCTGACACGGCATAACCGCCGTCGGACCTCCCCTTCGGTGTCTCCAGGAAAGGCATCAGGTGTATGTAATTCACGTTACATTGTTCGATGTAATCCAGTTTTGACTGCACGCCTTTCATGTTGCCCGCAAAATTATCGATATAAAACATCATCCCGAGCATATCATTTCGTTTATACCAATCCGGATGTGCTTCCCTTTTTTTGTCCTGCGCCTTCAGGGTCTTATTCCGTTCCTGATAAAAAACTTCCATTTTGTCGCACAGTTCGGCAAACATAGAACCGTTGTCATACAGTTCCATGTACAGCCACCTCAGTTCGTCGAAATGTTTCTGAAACCGGTTTTCGTAAGTCTTCTTTGCAGCGTCCGCTTTCACCCTATTTTCCTCCTTGCAATAAATTTCCGCTTTTATGCTTCTACGGTAAGCAATTTTTCCATTTTACCTGTCTTTCCGTACTTTATTACTTGGACTTCCGTATAATCATCGCTGTTTGTCAACAGCACCGCCGTCGTCGTGCTATACCCGGCCGCTTTGATTTTTTCCATATCAAAGCTTATCAGCTTCTGTCCGGCTTTTACCTTATCCCCTTCCGAAACAAAGAGTTCAAAACCGTCGCCCTTCATATTTACCGTGTCCACTCCTACATGAATCAGAACTTCCATCCCGCCCGGCCCGGTAATGCCGATTGCATGAAAAGTATCTGCCACAGAAGAAATCTCCCCGTCAAAAGGCGCAACCACCTCCGACTCCACAGGCTCAATCCCAACGCCGTCGCCGAGCACGCCTGATGCAAATGTGCCGTCTGGAATCTCTTCCCGCTGAATCACATTTCCCTTTACAGGGGCAAATACAATCTTTTCACCGCTTTCAGCCGTCAATGCGCCCGCAGCGCCGCCCGCCATACCGCATATAAGCGGCTTGGTAAATCTCAGGTTCACACCAAAAATCGCCGGTTCCGTAATACCCAAAGCTGCCGATAAGGAAGAAGGAATTGCCACGGATTTTGTTTTCAGCTTTCGCGCCTTTAATCCAACCGCCAGACATGCCGCGCCCTGCGCAAAGTTTGCCGCCGAAGCAATCGGCATCCAGATATTCTGTCCGTCCGCTGCGGAAAGCATTCCCGCTTCAATTACATTATACATGTGATGGATGCCGCATACAACTGTTAATGGATATAAAGCCCCCATAATCATAGCGCCAATGCCATGTCCTACCGTGATAATCCAGCCCGCAAAATCCAGCACGTAAGTCTCCGCCATTGAGAACACGGGGCCGATTATGCCCAAGGTAAGAAATGCCGTAATCAGTACCGTACAGAGAGGCGTTACAAACAGATCGATCATCTCCGGGACATGTTTATGCAGCCATTTTTCGATCCTGCACATCAGCCAGACCGCAATAACCACGGGAATGACATGCCCCTGATACCCTACCTGCCGGATCGGGAAGCCAAGCAGCCGCCATACCGGAATGTCCGCCGCATCCATGGATCCTACCGACCATGCATTGATCAGGCTGGGATGAATCATAATCATGCCGATAACCGCGCCAAGGAAAATATTTCCTCCGAATACTCTGGTTGCCGATACGGCAATCAATACCGGCAGGAATGTAAAAGCCGTATTCGCCATCAGGTCGAGAATGCCATACCAATCGCTTCCTGCAAAACTCGGGATCGCCTTCCCCAGCGCTTCCACTAGTCCCATCATAAGTCCGGACGCCACAATCGCGGGGAGAATCGGGACAAATACATCCCCCAGCGCCTTGATCATCCGCTTCATCACCGGCTGCTTTTACCTCTTCTTTGGTTGCCGCCGTCATGCCTCTGACTTTTAAAAATTCATCATATACTTTATTGACTGTTCCTGTTCCGATAATCAGCTGGAGCTGTCCATTATTGCTAAACACACCTTTTACACCGTCAACGTTTTCCAGCTTCTTCATATCAATCTTTCCATTATCGACCGTTACCAGACGCAGTCTGGTGGCACAGTGGGCCGCACTTACCAGATTATCTCTTCCGCCCAGCATTTCATAAATTTCCTTTGCACACTTCCCATAATCCATCGCCATCTTTTACTCCATTTCTGCGCGGCTTTATTGCGCAAAGCCAGTCTGGCTTTCAAGTTTGTGGATGCCGCGCAGACACAAACCTGGTCCTTTCATTCTTTATTGTTATCTGCTTATCAAACGATGTGCCGAAAATGCCTTCCATATCCCGTCTTCTTTTACGGAAGGGCATATTTCATCCGCCAGTTCCTTCAATTCCCGGCTTCCGTTCTCCATGCATATGCCAAGTCCGGCCGCCTCCAACATCTCCCTGTCGTTCATGCTGTCCCCTACCGCTATGGAATCCTCTACCGGAATTCCAAGATGGGCGCATACCCTTCTTACCCCTTTTCCCTTATCAAACTCTCTGTTGACCACTTCCCCGTTCAAAAATCCCTGACGGTTCTTTTCCTGGATACAGAAAAAAAAATCATCGGCCAATACCCTCTCCGGCTCCTCCAGCTGCTCTTCACTTCGGCTCATCACCACGATTTTGTATACCGGTTTTCCCTTATATTCGCTCATAGGGCGGATGTTCAGGCTCTTCTCTATCTGCTCCCGCCACCGCAATAGTTCGCTATTGCCGTTCCCTCCATGGTTTCTTAAAAAATCTTTGAACCCCTCGTCCGTATAGGAGCCGTCCAGACATTCCAGCGTGCGATAGACCCCGTTCTTTTCCAAGACCGCCATCGCCCTTTGCTTCTGTACTTCCGTCATCGGGCAGTCATAGATGACCTCTTCCCCGCACCGTATATACCCTCCCGAACTCGCCACCACTCCGTCAAACCCATATTTCAATAAAGGCATCAGCATGTCGTAATTTCTTCCCGTACACAAAAATACATAATGCCCCCCTTCCCTCGCCTTCCGAACCGCCTTTACCGCAGAATCCGGCGGCTCGTTGCTTCCCGGTTCCGTCAGTGTTCCGTCAATGTCCAGAAAAATAATTTTTCTTTTCATCTTTTACTCCATTCTCTTTTATGTAATCGATTTCATTTTGTAATATTATTATAAAGAATCGTATATTAATTTGTAAATTGACATTTTATATGATTTTTATATTTCATTTTTGTCTATTATGATGAAATCGATTTCATTTCTATTTAAAAAAAGCCACATACCCTCCTGCATGAGCTTAAACCGCTAAAGCAATCCGAAGTACTTCTCACACTAATACCGATACCTTTTCTTCTCCCCAACTAAAAACACAATGCTCACCCCAAGCGCCAGCAGTTCTGCCGCACCAACCCCAAGCCATATCCCATCCATTCCCAAAATCAGGGGAAGAATAAAGATGACGATAACCTGGAATACAAGAGTTCTGCAAAAAGAAATCACTGCCGAAACCACTCCATTTCCCAAAGCGGTAAAAAAAGCGGATGCCCATACATTAACGCCCATCATAATAAAAGAAAGGGCATATAGGCGAAATCCATGGACTGTCAACTCCATCAGCCCTTCGTCGTAACCCGCAAAAATTATCACAAGAGGCACGGCGGTCAGTTCAGCAATTCCAAACATGACAATCCCCGCCCCTGCCATCAGCACAATGCTTTTACGGAACATATTCCGCAGCTCATCGTGATTTCCAGCGCCATAGTGGAACCCGGCTACCGGCGCGCTTCCAATGGCATATCCAAGGAATACCGCCATAAAAATAATATTCACATACATAATAATGCCATAGGCCGCCACCCCGTCCTCTCCTGCCGCCATCATCAACTTAAAATTATACAAAATGCTGACAATACTGACAGAAAGGTTCGTTACCATTTCTGAGGAACCGTTGGCCAATGCTTTCGCCAGAATTCCTTTCTCAAACCTGGCCCTGGCAAGCCGGAGTCTGCTGTCATTCTTCCTGATAAAATAGAAAACCGGCACTACGCCTCCGATCACCTGCCCCGCCGCAGTAGCCAGCGCGGCTCCTGCAAGCCCCCAGGAAAAAACAACGATAAACAGATAATCCAGAATGCCGTTTGCCACGCCGGCGGCCAGCTGTATCTGCAAGTTCAGCCCCGGCTTCTCCGCCGTGATGAAAAAACTCTGAAATACAAACTGCAAAATAAATGCCGGCATAACGCAGAGCAAGATCCTGCCATAAACAACACAATTCTCTAAAAGTTCCCCCTCTGCGCCGAAAGCCAGAGTAATCGGCCGGATCAAAATAAAAACCAGCGCGGACAGAACCGTTCCCAGGCCAAGCGCCACCCATACAAGCATGGAAAAATACTGGTTTGCCAATTCCTCTTTCCCCTCTCCCATTGTTTTCGACACAATAGCGCTTCCGCCGGTACCGATCATAAAACCGATTGTCCCAAGCCCCATTAACAACGGCATAATCAGATTAATCGCGGCAAACGGCGTCTTGCCCACATAATTCGATACAAAAAAGCCATCTACGATCCCGTACACGGACGTACATATGATCATCATCACCGAAGGCATGACAAAGCGAAGCAAGCGTTTATAAGTAAAATGATCCGATAACTGTATTCTCATGGCCAATATCTCCATTATTTTTACATTTTATCCATTTCCATACGAAGCTGGTCGATATATTTCCGTGTAAGATCCAGGAACGCCCGGCACTCTTCGGCATGAAAACCGGCTAACGCCCTGCATTCCGCTTCCATCAGAGGAACTATTTTTTCTCCCGCCAGCTTTTCCCCCTCTTCCGTCAAAAGTATCCTCTTGTTTTTTCTGTTGCCCGGCGCAAGCTCCAGCCGGAGTACTCCCCTTTCCTCCAACTGTTTTAACGTAGAGTTCACCGTCTGTTTGCTGTAAAACCAGTTCTCACAAAGTTCCTTTTGCGTACAGGGCTCTTTGCTGTCTTTTATGGAATACAGCATCCAAAACGCGCTGTCCGATAATCCGCACTTCCTCGCCGCATTATGATATAACCCGTCCATATTCTTCATCAGCTGATTGTACTCCGCCATTTGCGCAATGATAGATTCTTTCATTTTCTGTTCCTCCTGTTTTTTCCTCCTGGTTTTTCCCAAGACAAAACCCCGCATCAGGTACTCGCCTGTCCTTTTGCCCGCGGAAACAAAATAATCCGATTTCGGACAAATGAAATTATAGTCCGAAATCGGATTTATGTCAATCCTTTTATAATCCGTTATAATTATCCCAGCGCCATTTTAAAAATTCCCGGTTAATAAAATCCGGTATGACAATCCTCGGGGGAATCGCCGCCCCGTAATCCATCCGCGCTCTTGTGGACAGATCTATCACGCCTTCCTCCGATATCCTTAAATGCCCTGTGTCAAATAAGGTATGAATATCCGTACGCAGCGCAAATCCATTTGCCACAGTATCCTCGCCATTATATTTAAATGGTTTGATATGCGCGGCTTCCAGAATTTCCGGCATGATAACATTGGTGATTATGCATCTGCCGCATGCCTTCAAAACCTCTTTTCGGAAATTAGCCTGGTTCGGCCGGGATGTACGTGAATACTGCACCCTTTTTCTTTCCACTTCCGATGTAATCTCGGTTGATCGGATCACATCCAGCGCTTTAGATAAAGATTTCTCCCGCGGTGCTGTTTTTATCAGTTCCCTGATCTCATCCAGCAGCAATTCATTGATTTCGTACTTTTCCTCCAAACGGCTGCCGCCCGGTACGCAATCCACATATCCGTAATTTTTCAAAAATAAAAAATATTCTCTGGCAATTCTCATATCGTTGGCACCCTGGCAGCAATCCGGCCATCCGGCCAGGGATATATCCCCCGCACGAAACCAAAGAATAAAGTTAATATAATCCTGCAATTCCGCTTTGCATCCCGAAAGAGGTATAATAATTCTTACCAGTTCTTCCATCGTAAGAAATCCCTGCCCCATTTCCTGCAATTTGCATTCAATCTCCAGCAATAATTTTAACGGATATAATGCCAATCCACCTTCCATCCATCGTTTGCATTCCTCTTCCCCCTGCACCTGCGGATTCGGCAGCTTCAATGTCTGTACCGTGATCGCCGCAAACTCTGCCTGGGATATATCGTGATCCGCTACCCTGCGCCCAAAATCCGTTAATTTAATTTTCCCGGACCGTTCCCCTGGCTCAATCAGGCCAAGCGCCCTCCAATACTGCCCCGAATTCCTGATCAGATTGCGCTCCCCAGTCCTCCTTGCCAGATCCACGCCAATGCTGGTATCTCTTATATCGTTGGACAAATTGACCAGTTCATCGGCAAATTCCCTGGAACTGTATTTCAATCCAAGCGGCTCCAATTTTCTCATCCTGAATAAAACTCCCAGCAAAACAACCGGGTCATTCAATCCCTCTGTACATTGAAGACATGCCCATTTCCATTTAAAATCCGGAAACGGCTTCTCCGGTATGTAATTTTTTTCCAGCATTATTTCATTTCCCCCTTATAGCTGTTAAAAACATCCGCTATTGCAAATCCAAGCAACGGCGGCACTGCATTTCCAATCTGTCTGTACACGGATGAATTATTCCCGGCAAATTCATAATCGAGCGGAAAGCTTTGTACTGCAGCTACTTCCCTGCAGGACATTCTCCTTTGTCCGTTGGGATGCGGCAGTATAACCACACCGCCTTTATTATCCCCGCGCGCAGTAACTGTCGGCGCCGGTTTGCCAGGATCTAATGGCCTATGCCCCAGATAACCGTTAAATTGCAGTTTATATTTGGAATATACGTGGTTGGGCAAATCATTCGGTTCATCCGGGTTCGGAATTGCTGACATAGCCTCTCCCACAGAAACCCAGCGGTTTCTATCATATCTCCCCTCCTTATCATGCGTCGGCACAGGAAAAATATAATCAAAATCCACATCTTCCCGCACACCGATAATAATAACACGTTGTCTCGTCTGGGGCACTCCGTAATCCGCAGCATTCATTACCTCATGCTTTACTTTATATCCGATACCGGCAAAATCTTTCAAAATCATCTCAAAAATTTTTCCCTTATCGAGATTTTTAATTCCTTTCACATTTTCCGCCATAAAAAACTTTGGCTTCTTCTCTCCCACCACCCGGAGCAGCTGCTTATACAGTTCATTTCTTTCATCACCAACATGTCGGTTCATGTTTGCCACCGAAAACCCCTGGCAGGGAAATCCTCCGATTATAATATCGCATTCCGGAATATCTTCCGTTTTAATTTCCGCTATATCCCTGCATACGATATGGTTTCCTATATTATTCCTGTATGTTTCCACGGCATCTTCATACAGGTCGTCCGCCCACACGATTTCATGGCCTGCCATTTTAAATCCCAAATCCAATCCCCCTGCGCCGCTGAACAGCGATACTACTCTCATTCTTCCATTTCCTTTTCTAATCTGATCAGTTCTTCTCCAAGCTTCCTTGCAAACCTGACAGGCACCGCATTGCCAATCTGCCTGTAGCACGAATTCATATTTCCAACAAAATAAAAATCCTCCGGAAAAGTCTGTACGCTTGCGCTCTCACGTATTGTCAGCCTACGATTTCCATTATAATGCGGAATGGCGCAGACTCCTCCTTTCCCATTCCCTCTCGCCAAAATAGTAGGGGAGGGCTTGTCCGGGTTTGTCTCCCTGTGTCCGGTAAAATTCCTGTAAACCACTTTATATGCCGAATAAATATGATTCAGCACATTATTTTCTAAATCCGGATCCGGAAAATGATCAATCGCCTGTTTAATCGATATCCATCGGTTATCCCCATCTTTCGCATAAGCCGGAGCGGGAAATTGAAAAAGCATCTCCTCCCCCAGATCCTTCCTTTGCCCGATAATAATGACGCGCTGTCTCGTCTGCGGCACACCGTAATCCGCCATATTGACCAAATGAACAGCCACTGTATATCCCGCCTCTTCAAAATCAGCAATGATCTGTTCAATCGCCGCACCTTTTCCAATGCTCAGAATTCCTTTTACATTCTCCGCTATAAAAAATGAAGGCTGCTTGCTCTTGATTACTTTATAAAAAAATTTGTACAACTGATTCCTGTCATCATCCAAAACCCGCAGCATATTCGCCTGCGAAAAGCCCTGGCACGGGAATCCTCCGACTACAACATCTGACTTTGGGATATCATCCACATCAATATTGCCGATATCATCACAAATAATATGTTCCCCAATATTTTCCTTATAAGTTGCAACCGCGTCTTTATCAATGTCGTTCGCCCAAATCACTTTATTTCCTGCCTGTATCAAACCGAGATCCAGTCCTCCGGCACCACTGAATAATGACACTATCTTCATTTCATCTACCTCTTGTATCCTGCATACGCCCGTCAAAAATAGCTTCTTCCACCACCTGTATGCATTGGTCTGTATTTTTTAAAATTTCTTCGCCCCAAAAGCGGATAACCGTCCAATCCATAAATAATAATTTTTTATCGATTTCCGCATCCCGTTCCTTGTTTCGTCCAATTTTTTTTATCCAGTAATCCGGGTTCTTTCCCTTTAGCAGCCTCGGTTTCAAGACATCCCAGTCTCTGCCATGCCAGAATTCGCTGTCACAGAAAATCGCAATCCGGTATTTGGTAAGGACAATATCAGGGGTTCCCGGCAGCCGCTTATAATTTTTCCGGTATCTATACCCTTTCTTCCACAAAGCCTTCCTTAAACGCACTTCGATCCCCGTATCCTTCGAACGGATATGGGACATGCATTTGCTTCTTTGTTCCTTCGTCAACGTATCCATATCCAGCCCCCTCAGCATGATTCAGTCTTTACCGCAGCCTTCCTCTTCCCATCCCTTGCAGACATCGATCCATTCCGTAAAACCGGAATGCTCCTCCAGTTCGCCAATCGTCAGTTCAATCGCGCTATTGCTGCTCCCGCAGGCCGGAAAAACAGTATCAAATCTTTTTAGCGAAACATCCAGATAAACCGCAACTCCTTCCTCAATTCCAAAAGGACACACTCCCCCGACCGCATGTCCTACCATCGCTTCCGTTTCATCCTTTGTCAGCATCTTTGCTTTCGTTCCAAACTGCGCTTTATATTTCGGATTGTCTATTTTGGCATCCCCGGCCGCTATGATCAAAATCGCTCTTCCGTCCACCATAAAAGAAAGCGACTTGGCAATCCTCTTTCCTTCACAGCCGAGAGCTGCCGCCGCCAATTCTACCGTAGCGCTGGAAACTTCAAATTCCCTGATCCTGTCCTCCATATGGTATTGCCTGAAATACTCCCTTACCCTTTCTATCGCCATCTTCTTATCCTCCTGTTGCTTTTCCGTTTTTCCGCTTTGTATAGTATATCAATAATATATGAAATCCACAATATGCAAGAAAACCTGTTTCTATGTACTTCCTTTCCAAAAGCTACCACTTTTCAATATTTTATGATAAAATATTGGAAAAATATAAATGTGAAAAACAGGAGAACATGTCAATGCCAGAAAAAATAAAATGGGGATTTATCGGATGCGGAAAAGTAGTTGAGAAAAAAAGCGGAGCCGCTTTTCGCGATGTACCCCACAGTTGTGTACATGCCATTATGCGCAGAGACCCGGAACAGGCCCGCAGCTCCGCCCAAAAATTTTCGGCCCCTCATTGGTTCAGCCGTATCGACGATCTGCTCGCTTCCGATGTGGATGCGATTTATATCGCTACTCCTCCAGGACTGCACTATGAACAGGCATTGAAATGCTGTGATTATGGCAAACCTGTCTATATTGAAAAGCCTTTTGCCAGAAATTATGCGGAAGCGAAGGCCATCGTACATGCCTTCGCCCAAAAGAACCTTCCTGTTTATGTCGGGCATTACCGCCGCGCCCTGCCCCGTTTTCAAAAAATACATCAGCTTTTGTCCCAGGGACGCATCGGCAGAGTCTGCTCCGTCGATTTTTACTTAAACCGGATTTTTTCGAAACGGGAAGCAGAGCATTCCTGGCTTTATCATCCCGCTTTATCAGGAGGCGGAAAATTTTTCGATATTGCCCCGCATACGATCGATCTTATGATTTATTTATTCGGAGATATGAAGGAACTGCACGGATTCGCCATAAACAGCGGCACGGACTGTCCTCTGGAGGATCATGCGGCCTTTTCCTTTGTGACCGTTCAGGATATCATTGGTACTGCCAGCTTCAACTGTATCTCCGACCGAAAGGACGACCGCATGATCGTTACCGGAACAAAAGGCACGATGGAATTCAGCGTACATGGACACTGCGACATCGTTATCAGCGATTACTCATCCGGCAATACGGAAGTTCTGGAGATTCCCGATCCCGAAACGGTGGAAGAACCAATGATCCAAACGGTTGTTGAGGATCTTCTCAAACACGGCCATTGCCCCTGCACAGGAGCGGACGCCCTTCCCACCTGCCAGGCGATTGACCGTATTCTGGAAGGATTTTACCATGGCCGCCAGGATGACTTCTGGAATTATCCGGAAAGATGGGGAAACCACGACTGACCGCAGCAATCCATCTACTGTTTGGCAAAATTTTTTCCGTTCCTTATGCGTTGCCGTTTCCGTTATTTACTTATCTTCCTCCATAACAACCGTAAAAAATTTTGCCATCAGAGGGACATATGTTGCCAGAAAAACAGCGGCAGCCACGGTTCCCACGCATTTTTTATTTTTGGGTTTATCTCGCTTCTTCCCCTTTTCTTTCCCTCTTATCCTCATACATATTTGCATCCGCCTCTTTTAACATTTCCTGATAGTCCAGTTCCCCGCTGCTCAAGCTGTAACCAAAAGAAAAACTAAGCGGAACCCTTAACCCCTCATCCAAGTTTCCAACGCAGTGTTTTCGGATGAAATCCAACATCCTGATTGTTTCCAGCAGCTCCCCTTTCTCCTCATAGCCATAGAGAAACAGCACGAATTCATCACCGCCCTGCCTTGCCGCAATTCCTTTACCGGCACAGGCAGCGCTGATCATATCTGCAATTTTCTGCAAATAAGCATCGCCCTTTTCATGCCCATAAGTATCGTTGACCTCTTTTAATCCATCGGCATCCGCTACTACCATTGCACAATGACACAAGTTCTCAGGCTCGTCAGCCAGCCTTGCCAGCTGGGCCTCCAGCCCCCGTCGGTTGTACAGCCCTGTCAGCAAATCCATATCCCGTTCTACCTCTATTTTTTTGCGCTTGCCAATTTCCTCCGTCACATCAATGGCAACGCCGAATATTCCTTTTTCTTCTTCCATCTCCTCCAATTTTATGTATCGTTTGCCCTGTTTGTCAAGACTATAGACCCCCTGTTCCTGAGGAACCGGATTTTTACGTATTTCTTCAATAAACTCCCGGAACTTATGATAATCGGAAGCCAGTTGTTCCGCCTCTTCGCCGCTTAGGGAAAAAATTCTCGGAATATATTCCGTAAAGCGAACCTTTTTCATCTCTTCATGATACTCATATACGCCTATATACATATTGGTCTTGCTAAGGACATAGGACATTTTCTTATTATTATTTAAAAGGCTTCTCACCATATTATTGATGTAATTGGATAGCTCGAAAAATTCCATGCTGTTCCGAATATCAACACCTTCCTCCAGATCCCCGTTTGCAATCCTGCCCAGCTTCTCATTGGTGCCGTATATTCCATTGACCACGTACCTGTCCATGCACCGTATCATAGAAAATGAAAGAATGCATACGATCAGCAACAGCCCAAGGGTAAAAAAGAACATATTTCCCGGAATCCTTTGATACATCACGCTATTCGGCATAATACGGCCAACATAAATCGAGCCGATCCGCTGAAATACACAAAAGGAGTCAATTCCATTCACCTTTTTGTGGAATCCGTTTCTGTCTCTTAATACTTCATGAAACGAAATCCCGATATCTTCTAATTTTCCTCCCACGCTTTCCTCATTGGTCGATCCCACAATCTCCCTGCTTTCCCCGTCAATCGCATAATAATCCACCGCCGGATCAATCCGCAGAAGGGAAAATATATAGGATAGTTCATTCTTCGCCATAGCCTGTGTAAAACGAACCGGCTCCATGCCCACTTGTACGATGAATTCACCATTTTTGCTCCACACCGCCGAGTACTGCATCATTTTGCTCTCCGCCGTGTTGGGCGTAACCTCCTGCACCAGTTCCAGACTTTTATCCTCCAGCATAGGTTTAAAAAAATTCATCTGTTCTCCCGAATCAAAAGTATAGTCATAATATTGCGGGCATGTTCCCGCATAAATGCGTCCGCTCGGATCAAAAATATGGATTTCATCCACTTCCATAAATTCCGCAATCTGCTTTAATCCTTCGATATCATTCACCGCAGAAGGATCAATTTGAAGCAAATAAGCTATCATTTCCACATTATTTAAACAGGTTCTGCTATATTCTTCCCTGATTTCCTCGATCTCCTCCTCATTTTCTTTCAGAGTCTGCCCGATCTGGTGGAATATCTGCGTAGCACTATCCACCGCCCTTTTCTGCTCGTTGAATGTTTCTATGCTGCCGATAATAGCCAATATCACCACCATTACAATTAATGAAATAACCGCCATATACCTTCTAATGATCTCTTTCAGTGTTTTCATGCCTTGCTCCTCTCCCGCTTTATCCACACCTTCCCCTGAAAAATATATGCATATTGTCGTCCGTATTGCTGTCAACCGCTTATTTTAAACTTCTCCATCTCCTGTTCCAGACCTTCGGAAATTTCTGTAAGACTACCGACCTCACTTCTGATATTCTTAAGTTCATCCTCCAGAGAAGCGATCACTTCCACAGACAGCCCTTCCGTATTTTCCGAAACATCCCTTATTCTCTGTACGGCACCAATAATGGCATGATCGATCTCATACATTTCCGTAATCAATCCATCGATGGTATTTGCTGAACTGCCCGTTTGGCCCGCCAATTCTTTATAACTTTCGAATATTTCCTCTACCTTCTGTGCGGCCTTCATCTGAACCACCATAGAATTTTTCACTTTTTCAATATCAAAAACCGTCGTTTCAATCTCCTTACACAATTCCACAATAATTTTCCCAATATTCCTTGTGACAGATGTGGAATCCGCAGCAAGTTTGCCGATCGATTCCGCCACAACAGCAAAGCCTCTTCCCGCATCTCCTGCTCTGGCCGCCTCAATACTGGCATTCAGGGATAAAAGCTCCGTTTCCGAAGAAATATCGCTGATGACTCCTACAATATCCGCGATTTTTTCAGAATAAGTTTCCAGTGTTTTTATCCTTTTGTATGAAAGCTCCACGTTGTGTTCCACATGCCGGTTCTGCTCCTTTAGCTCCCGAATGCTTTTCTCTCCTTCCGTACCGGAACTGACCGCATGTTCTGCCTCGCCGAGTAAAATTCCGCTCCTGTCCTTCAATTCTTTGAAATTATTCTCCATATCCGCCATCTTTTCCACAACCCTGCCTACATCTTTTGTCCAAATTCTTCCGAAGCTTTCAACGGAATCTGTTCCGTAATAATGTTTCCGTCTTTATCCTTTTTCGTATTCCCTTCCGCATCTTTTACGGAAACAGTCCTCGTCATATCCCGGTAATTATATTGCTCCTCGATCTGTACCGCATGAGGGTGCGCCACCACGACTCCTTCCCCATCCATCACAAAAGATATTCTGCCGTCTTCTTCATGGGAGTATTCGCCGATCAGGTTCTGTAAAAAATCCAGCTTCATATCCGCCGCATAGATTCCTACCAGTTCTTCTTCCCGATACATAGGGAAATAAACAGAGGCGCAAGGCATTCCCGTCGCGACAGAATAGTAGGATTGGGATATAAACGGCTTTTTTTCCGACATCATTTGTATAAACCACCATCTCGTAGAACGATCCGCCAGTTCTCCCTGAGAACGCCCGGTCTGTATGCCGTCTGTCCCCTGAATATAAATCTGCTCCAAATAGGTATTCCTCGCATAGATGTCTTTTTCATAAGCAGCTATAAATATCGTTATGATAATTGCTGCGAGCAGACCTATCACTGCGATCATCGGAATCAGCATCTGTCTAAAAATACTTTTCTTCCTCATATCCGTCTTTTCCTCCCGTATCGTAGATCCTAATATGTCCGTGTCTGCAAAAGCAGCCATTTTATCATCCATTCCATCATTTACTAATTTTATTAAAATTATCATAAAGAAAATGGAAATGCAATAACAAAGCGATCCCTATAAACTGCAATCCGTACCATAGTTGAAAGTTGCTTGCCATGATTCCATATATATTATAAACTATATAATAACAGTACGATAATTTGAGGAGGGCGGAAAATGAACGAAAAAAGTAAATTGCTTACTATCGGTCAATTCGCGGCGCTGCATGGCATTAATAAAAAAACCTTGATGTGGTATGACGAAATCGGACTTTTTAAGCCCGCCACCATTGATCCGCAAAACGGATACCGCTGCTATAATTACCATCAAAGCCCCATTCTTGAAACAATTCTGCTGTTGAGAGAACTGGATGTATCAATCAATGAAATACAAATATTTATGAAAAACCGTTCCGCTGAAAATATGAAATGCCTTTTGGAAGAAAAAATAGCCGACCTGGACCGTCGCATGATCCACTTGCAAGCCGTTAAAAAGACATTGTGCAACCACCATCAGGATATGGTCACATTGCTGGCCATGGATCTGTCGGAAATTAGCGTTATCGAAAAGGAAGAACGTTATCTGGTAACAGTAGACATTGGTCGCTCCACTTCTTTTGAAAAAGAAGTAGAACTGATCACTGCTGAAACTGCCAAATACCAGCTTGGCCGTCTGCACGACGCCTCTTATGGCTCCATGATTTCCGTTACCAGTCTGCAAAACGGCAGTTTCGACGATTACTCCAAACTGTTCATCGAGATCCCTTCCCTCACCCATAAAGACGGGCTTCATATACAGCCTGCAGGAAGATATCTGAGAGCCTTTTATAAAGGCGGCTGGGACGGCCTCCCGCAACAATACCTGGCCATTCTTGATTATGCCCGCCGACAGGGGCTGGCCCTGTCCGGCTTTTCCTATGAAAAAGGGCTTAATGAAGCAGTGATCGACCAAATAGAAGATTATATCTTACAGATAGAGATTCCTGTCCTTACATAGACTTTTACGGATGTCAAGATCATGGTGTAAAACATTCCATGCCTGTTGCAATATGCATATAAAAGAATATCTTCCTGATTTCTTAATATTTTCTAACTATTGGAATCATGGGCGTAGATCGTAAATCCGTCTCTGCCCTTCTTCGCCTTTCTTACAAACAGCGCCTGATCCGCTTTCCGGTACAGTTCATCAAAGTTCTCGTTGCCGACCCTTCTTGCAATACCGACGCTTATGGACGTTTTCAGGGCTCTCCCCTTGGCCGAGTATATATTTCGGGCGGCTTCACAGATTTGCTCTGCTTTTCGCGCGATCACTTCATAATTATTTTTTCCCGTATAAAATACACAAAATTCATCCCCGCCAAGCCTTCCGATAATGTCTTCGCTTCGAAAATATTCTTTCAATATATTTGCGATCTGCTGAATCACATAATCTCCTTTTGCATGTCCATAGGTATCGTTAATTTGTTTAAAAAAATCCAGATCTATCATGAAAAAAGCGCCGGTACTTGGGATCGAATATAATTGAACCGCCGATTCGATTTTTTTACGGGTTGTTTCTTTATTATAAATACAAGTTGCCAAATCTAACTCTGCCTTTTGTATTAGCCTTATCTCCCGCCGCTTTTGCCGGTCGATATCAAATAAATGCAAATAGCTTTTCACATGCCCTCCCATATCCTGAAACAAATGCACGCTATTCCGAAGCCAAAGCGATTCCCCATCCGGCCTGACGGATTCATAATCCAAATTTATCTCTGTCTGCCCCGAACGATAAGATTTGATCAAATTTGCAACAGAAAAAGTTTTTATAAAATTTATTCGTGTTTCCTCATCCACTATCCTATTTATGACTCCGAATATTTCACTTTCATAATCGTCGCCGCTTTTGACCGATATGGAACGCCGTTCAGTCGGAACATAATCTTCAAACTTTCCTGTCTCCAGATCAATCTTATAAGTAGCAATCAAATCTTTCCGCATAAAATCAGAAAACTTTTCCTGTCTGCGGTATTTTTCGATTTCATCCTCTGCAAAAGAAAATGGATAAGCCTCTATTTCCTGCACATTCAGGGAAAGAGGCGCTGCCTGCAGCATATTGATTTTCCATTCTTCTTCTATCTTCCTCATGCTGGCGCACTGTCCGATACGGCTCTTTCGGGACTGTTCCCCAGTCATTGTTGTGAAAACGACAGTTGCGCAAATATTGGCATAATCATCCCCATAATACCGGGTCTGCATATTTTCATACCGGATTTTTGTCTTCATACCGCTCATATTCCTCTGCGCACGCAACAGGAAAAGGCGCATATCCTCCCTGCATCCGATAATACCCTGTGAACCCATCCCAATCCCTATTACGTCCTCCGTCAAAAGATCGAGAACCCGATCTATATCATGTGCCTTCAATCCTCCTTCTACGAAACCGCAAAAACATTTTTGAATTCTATTTATTTCTTCCATTATATATCTGCTCCTATATACTTACCTTGTAACTGTTGTTCTTCTACCTCTCTTTTCAACCCTATGGATATGCCGGGCCATATGCTTATCGCCGGCCCTGCCATCCGGCATTTGCCAGAAGTCCCGGAATCACCCGGAACTCCTGGACTCTCTGGGGTTTCTGATCCGCCAGGCCTCCTATGGCTTATCCGGTAGTTTCCGTTTATCGGAAGTCTCTGGCGTATTTGGAATCTCCGGCTCACCGGGCTTCCCTGGCCTATCCGGTAATTCCGGTTCGCCGGTGGTTCCAAAGTCATCCGGTTTGCCAAAAGTTTCTGGCTGTGAGTAAACGTTCATTTACTAATATTCTAAAAACAAACCGCTTTCCAGCGGCATGTTTTCTATTCCCTTTTTCTTTTCTTAGGCTTTTCCGGTTTTAGATAACCGCTTAAGCCAGTAGTCAGCAGTTGAAATATCGTATCTTCTGTCTCCTGATCGTTGGGAAGCGTCCCCTCCACCACGTATTTCGCATACATTACGGTGGAAGTGAGTACATGGAGCCATAGCAGATCCTGATTGATCCGCTTCAGACTTGGAAATACCGTCTGAAAAATGCGAACCATTCCAATAAAATTGTTGAAATAACTCACATCCCGGCTCTTATCGTATTTTGGAAAAATCGCGCCGTCCCGAAACCGATGGTAAAAGATCGTTTCATCGGGATGAGCCACCCAAAAACGAAAATATGGCAGCCACAGGCTTTTCACCGCTCCCATGGGATCGGTAACCATAGTCAGCGGATTCAATTTCAAATGTTCAAAAATAGCCGCCGCCTGCTTATCCACATAGGTAAAGCATTCCACGATCAACTGGTCTTTGCTATCGAAGTAGCGGTATAAAGCTCCTGGAGTAACCCCTGCCAAATCGCTGACATTTTGAATCCGTACTCCTTCTAAACCATACTGACGCACGGCTTTCATCGTTGCAAAAATAATTCGGGTTCTGGTATCCTCCAATAGCAATCTCTTCTCTCATAAAATATTCGTATTACTTACCATTTCTTCTGCAATTATACACTGCCTTATGCCTGTTGACAATACCCTTTTTAATATTCATACCTCTTCCTGTATTTCCGGAGCATGAAAGCGGACAATGCAAGAGCCATCAGTTCCGCTGCCGGCGTAGCCAGCCATATGCCATTCACGCCGAAAAGCAACGGAAGCACGATCATAGCTGCCAGCATAAACACAAAAGAACGGGAAAACGCAAGGACGGCCGAAACTACCCCGTTGGATAATGCGGTAAACATTCCGCTGGCAAAAATGTTATACCCGATAAAGCACAGCGCTATGGTGCATATCCGGTTTCCTGTCACAGCCAGATCATATACCGGATTGTCCGGCCGGGCAAAAACCGATACCAGCGGTCTTGTCAGAGCAAAGGAGGCTGCAACCGTCATTATGGAAATAAACGCAATCACCCGGAAACTGGTTCCGACCAGCTTTTTCAATTTCCCATGATTCCCCTCCCCATAATAATAACTGACCATGGGAGCCACTCCATAGGAATATCCTGTATACAAAGAACTGGCAAACATCAGCACATACATAATAATTGTAACGGCCGCAACACCGTTCTCCCCGACATAGCGGAGCATTGTCCAGTTAAACATCATCGTAATAATTCCTGTCACGAACGCGGTCGCCATTTCGGAACATCCGTTTGCAGCTGCATTGACGAGGACTTTCCATCGGAACACCGGTTTTTGAAAATGCAGCAAACTTTTTTTCCTGCAAAAAACAAATAAGCCAACAACCGCAGTCACAGAATACCCCATTCCTGTTGCAATCGCCGCTCCGCTGATTCCCATATGGAATACCGCAATAAACAGATAGTCGAGCGCCATATTCAGCAAACCGCCCGTTACGGAACAGATCAGGGACAGAGTCGCTTTCCCGCTGGCGATCATATAAAGCGTAAAATTATTCATCAAAAGAATGGGTATTGTAAACACCAAGTAACGGCTTAAATATTCCACGCAATATTTTTCCACCTCTGCCGACAAACCCATTCCGGCAAAAATGCGGTCCATAGCCAGATATCCGGCCATACACATAACCATTCCCACAAATACATTGATTAAAATCAGAAACGTAAAATCTTCCTTTGCCTCCCCGCTCTTCTGTTCTCCCATTTTTTTCATGATGACTGCGCTGCCTCCGGTGGCAAGCATCGTGGATACGGCGGTAACGAGCTGGATGACGGGAGCTGTCAGGTTGATCGCCGAAAGCGCGTCCGTACCGATCAAATTCGATACGAACAGGCCGTCCACCATCGTGTAAAAGGACATAAATACCGTCATGGCTATTGTTGGAACGGCAAACTTTAAAATATTTTTCAACGTTACCGGTTTTACATATGCATTTTGATTTTCCATTATTTTCTCCTCGCTTTTCGTCTTTGTTCCCCCTGAAAAGCATCATAGACCGTACAGTAACAGTACGGTCAACAAGAAAATAAGAAATATTTCAAAACTTTTCCCCTCATATTATAAAGAACATAATTCTTTTTATTTTTTAGCCGGCCTATCAGCATTCGACAAGATTTTATATCTATGGTTGCAAACGGGCAGAAGAAGGAAATTTTTACCTCAAAATCACATCATACATTTTCTCTGCTTCCCTTCCTTTCCCGGATCTCCTGAACGATCTTGTTATAAGTAGAAAACAGGGCTTCGTAATGACGGCTTCCCATATGCATTTATTTCTTTGGGGAATAAAATAGGGATGGCGAGCGGGACTCTGCTCCGATCATTGGTGAATGGTTTCCACTAACTTCAAAAACTTCTTATCATTCATCTGTTCATTTGTAATATAGCTGCCATCGAAAAATAACGCATAAGTTGTAATTGGTGTCGGGGCATTTTGTGCGTCCTCTTTGTTCTGCAAATGAACCGACTTAAATTTTATCGATTTCTCTTTTGCAATATTTTCAATTACAGGAACATACTTGGCATTAAACGGACACTGGTCGGTGTAATACAAAACATACCCCATCTCATCGATATGAGGGTGTTTCGCACATTCTTTGAATTTCGGCAATAAAGCATTTTCCGTAAAAGGCAAATACCATAACTGAATACCGTTAGCCGCCTCATCGCTAACGGCAAACCCTTTGTATTTCAGGAATTTGGGGTCAGCCAAAAATGGTTTTTTCTTCGCCGCCGATAATATGCATAGTCCTTTTTTTCCTTTGCTTTTACTATCCTCAATGCAGATATTCAGCAGTTCTGCCCCATAACCATGTCCTTTGAAGGAACCAGCCACCCATAAACAGTCAATATACATATAGCCGTCTGCGGCAATGGGATTCCACGCATTTTCAGCGGGTATATATTCAATAAAACACTTTCCCCGCTGTTCGCTTTTTATGAAAACTAATCCATCATCAAAACGTTCTTTCAACCACGTTTTTTTTGACGTCACTTGAATGTCATTATTGTTTGCAATCGCACAACATATATGCTCTTTTTCTATATTCCCGTTTGTTACGCTAACATATTCCATAGGGCTGCCTCCATAAATTCCTGCTTCATCGCTACTTTATGATATATCGCTTCCTTATAACCGTTAAGCTATCGTATTTAGTATAGCACGTATATGTTGACACCTTTTGTCAGGATTTATTTTTTTTATAAATTGCTTGTGCCTGTTCCGCTAAAACGTCTTTTAAATACTTTGGTTCAATGATTTCGACTTGCGCCCCAAATGAAAGCAGATAGCCAATGAGCCATGAATCAACAGGCATTTTGGCACAAACAATTAAATCGCCGTTTTCTTTATATTCCATTTCTATCCGGTCAAATTCATCATAGACACGATATGCAATTTCTTTTGAAAACAAAAGGACAATCTGTGTATATGTCTGTTGCAAATTGTTTTCTGTTTCCGGGTATGGCCTTGGTACAAATGTATTTTCCAATAATTCCCACTCCAATATGCGATTTAGTTTAAATATGCGAAAATCCTGCTTTTCCATGCAAAACGCTTTCAAATACCACTCCTTTGATTTATAGGATATTTTTAATGGTTGAACGATTCGTTCACTTCTTTCGCCCTTCGTGTTTTCATAGACTATCTTTATTTCTTTGCACTGAATGACTGCCGTTTTCAATATCTCAAATTTTAAGCGGTCACAAGCACATTTTCCCCAACGTGAAAAGTCTACTTCAAGCCAATTTCTTGTATTTACATTGAAAAGGGCTGATAACTTTGTCAGCATTTCTTTTCCGTCGGTATAACCTGTGGCAGCTATACTTTGTATTGCCGTCAATACTTCCTGCTTTTCGTTTTCGGATAATATCGCCCTGTCCAAAATAAAGTCCTGCAATAAATATATACCGCCGTTTCTTCCCTGTTCCGCATAGACCGGAATGCCCGCACTGCTTAATGCTTCCATATCGCGGTAAATTGTTCTTGTGGAAACTTCAAATTCAGCTGCCAATTCGGGAGCCGTAGCGCGTTTCCTGTCTAAAAGATAATATAAAATTTTGAATAAACGACTATCTGACATCCTTCCTCCGTTCCTCTGTTTCTTCCTCTTCTTTCTTTTCCTTCTGCTTTTCCAAACGTTCATCCATGTTCTTCCTCATTCTCTCCGCATTGGTCATCCCGGTCTCAGTCACGGAATATACCGTACTCTGTATACTGCCATCCTTGCCAATCAACCAGGTCTGCTGATAATAGGCCACCGTCCCTCCCATGCCCTCCATCTGTATGTCAAGAAAGATAATGTCAAAATCCTTTCCTTTGGCCAGCACTTCTTCCCCCTTAGCAAAATTACTTATATGAAAATCGGGATTCTTTTGCCGTCATTTAATTTATCGGCAACTTTTCCGTTATTTTTGGACTTCAGGAACAAAAAACATGTAAAATGGAGCGAAAGACATCCATGCAGTACGGAAATTCCAAAATAAGCCTAAAGTTTTTTGCCATTCGTCCGAGAAATGGCGGACCAGTGTATGGAAGCATATTACTTCAAAGGAAGGGGGCTTTTGTCCATACACGAAAAAGAAACCGGGGATTCCATCCTCCGGTTTCCGTGATAAACTAATTTTTCTTTATGCAAATCAGCAGACCAATCCGCTGATACACAACGGGCTGTCCCTCCTATAAACGAACATCCACCGACACATAAGTCGCCGGCTGCTGTGACGTTGTCTCGGCTGCGTCTTTTCCGTTTACACTCTTTGCGTCCTTATCCTCCTTTTCTTTCCTGCTGTCCTCCTTTGCCGCTTCCTCCATTGTCCTGTTTGCATCCGCCAATGTGGAAAACTGTGATGATGCCGCTGCCTGTGCTTTCTGTTCCACCTCGGCAAGTTCTTCTTCCTTTTTCTGCGTATTGCCGCCTATAGCCTGATCCATCTTGATCTCAGATTGCAGAACCCCGGATCTTCCTTCCATCTTTGTTGCCACGCTGCCCTGTACCTTCGCCTGTTTTATAGCACTGTCCGCAGAAATCATTGCTGTCATGCTTGCCTGTGAAAGTCCGGCGCTTTTGCTTCCCGCTTTTGTATTTCCCGCGTTCCCTGTGCCGCCAAGCAGATCGCCCATAGAAGAACCTTTGGTCTGCTGTTTCCCCTGGCCGCCCATGGCAGCTCTACGCTGCTCCATCCGGTGCTGTCTTAACTGCATATTCAAGTCACTGATCTGCTGCTGTATTTCCTGCCGCTTCTTCATCTTTTCTTCCAATGTCATATCCTCGTTGGAAGAAAGCTCCTGTAGCTGCTTCTGTGCATTGGTGATTTGGTTCTGGATGTTTCTGCTGTAAGAATCTGTTGCACGGTTCATCCCCATCTGCCCCATTTGTGTGTTTTCTCCGTTAATACCATTGATTGTCATTTTTCTTTTCCTCCTGATATCATTTTTCTATCGTTTTTTCACCAGCGGCTTCCTCACGCATTTTCTTCATTTTCACCTATTCTCAATTATTGTTTCGGAGTTAAATTCCACAAACTAAATGGATACGCAGTGAACCGGCCTTTTTCTGCTGTAAATCCATAATAATACCTCCCATGCCAGACCCATTTTTCTAACATAAGAGGCTTTTTTCACTCCATCATTAGCATAATGCTAAGGCGGAATTCATTATTTTTCAGGTCAATGGCTATATCCCCGGAATATTTCCTCGCCACCATGCGGATATTGGATAATCCATATCCATGACCTTCCGTTTTTTCTTTTGATGTAACAGGCAGCTCCCGTTCTTCATCCCATTGCAGATTTCCGGTGAAGCTGTTGCTCATCTCGATCATATAGGCATTATTCCTGTGATAAGAAAGGATGGATATATATGGCACTTCGCCCTTTCCTGCATTTTCCATTGCGTTCTGCAAGGCATTATTCAGTATCACGCTGACATCAAAAGCGTTGATGTTCGTGCCAGTGGGATAATAAAAATCTGACTGGAAGCGTATCTTCCTTTTCTCCGCTTCATTTTTTAGTTCCTGCAGGATCACATCTGTTACGGGATTCCCGCTTTTTATCTCCCCTGTTATCCGGGACAGAGCGGATTTTAGTTCCTCGCCATAATCCATTGCCTCCTCCACATTGTTTCCAGCATAAAGCCTTTCCAACGTAAGGATATGGTTTGCCATGTCATGCCTGATGCTGCGTATGTTCCGATACAGGCTCTCCACCTGCCCGATATGTCTTTCTATATTAGCAGCCTGTGTGGCAAGCAGTTCGTTCTGTAGCTTTTCTTCCTGTCTTGCCTTGATATTCTGGAATAATACGGTCATTACCACTATCGTAATAATAGATATGCCAAAATGCAGAAATGCCAGTCCATTGTATAAACCGTAAATGGGCTCCATCCAACTCATCCCCGAACTCGTTTGATACTGTATCAGAATTCCGTATCCTGTCATTCCTGTGATGGAAGGTACGATCAACATGAACATTTCCTTTGTGCTCATGTCCTCCCTTTTATAAACATAGGTTTTTACAATATATCTTACACTGATTCCCAATAAGGCGAAGCCGGTTACCGTATCCAGCAATTCCACTCCGCCAAATATCAAAATCTTTGCCGCCATATGCCTTTCTTGTATTATAAAAGCATCGGATACAACCTTTATGCTATACAACGCGTCTGCTATTATCCTCGCCATATATTCCGAAAGCCAGTGCAGGGAAAAGAATGTTGCCGCTATAAACGTCTTCTGTTTATAATTTCTGCGGTCTATCCTGCACATGGCAATAAACGCTGACAATATTCCCAAACTGTATGCTGCAAATGTGTTTATCTCCATTGGCACGAAATACAGGATCAGCATTGTGGCAAAATAAGCGATCCCAATGCAGACCGCTCCCTTCTTATTTTTCATGAATGGCTTTGCAAAACGATATAGGATATATCCTGTTCCATATATTGCCACTATGGCATAGACCGCAGATATTACCGGCAATATATCCATGTATTCCATCTATCTTCTCCCTTTCCTCTGGTTATATCTCAAATACTGTTTTACAAACTCCCGGTAATTCTGCCTTGCCATGTGCGCTTGCCCCTTTTCCAGATAGACGGTTGTTGCGTCATATTTTCTGATAAAATCAAAATTCACAAGAAACGATCTATGGGTGCGGTAAAATTCATCCCCTGCTTTTTCTTCCAGTTCTTTCATTTTCCCATAATATTCTATATCTGCATCCATCGTATGCAGAATCACTTTCCGGTCAAACACCTCCGCATATACGATATCCTCCAGATTGACGGCGACATGTTTTCCCCCTGTAGTTACCATCAGACTCGGCATTTCCCCTTTTTTATCTGCACCCTCCGGTCTATTTCTGTCCTCAAACTGTTCTACGGCCTTCTGCAATACCTCTGCAAACTTCCTGTCGTCAAAAGGCTTTACCAAATAATGGAATGCCCCTACATCGAATGCCTGAAACACAAAATCATCCAGAGCGGTCACGAAGATAATGATCGCCTTTTTGTTTTTTCTACGCAATTCCTCTGCCGCTTCCATGCCGTTCTTCCCCGGCATCTGAATATCAAGCAACAGGATATCCGGCTCTTTATCTGACAGCAGCAGTTCTTCCCCCGACTGGTACAGTAACAGTTCTGCCTTCGGATGGAGTGTCTCTATCTTTTTTACAAACATATCCCTGATTTCTTTTTCATCGTCACACACTGCTATCCGCATTTTTTCACTCCCTTGCATTTTCTTATAATTATATCGGACTTTTATGGTTGCCGTAAGAATGAAAATGACGTGGAACGGATATTTTCTGTTGTAAATGATCTTGTTATTCCAAGGCTGTTATAAATCTAATTCTTTTTCCAATCTATGCAATACCCATGTAAAGCCTATCCCTCCCATGACCACAAAGAGATTGCAGCTCTTAAAAAAACACTGATACCGTCTGGCGGAAACAGGGCTGTGCTAAGGAAAAATACGGGCAGTACAAATGTTTAAAGAAATAGAAGTTTTTGCAAAGGATAGCCATTTTAACGTTAGGGAAGAAGCATGGGCAGCCGTCCGGCCCTCTGTCATTTCTAATTTGCAGGAAAGTATTGGTATATTATCAAAATGGGCATTGGATGAGAATGAATATATTCGGCGTTTTGCAAGCGAGATTACACGCCCCGGGGTGTTTGGTTCAAACATATTGAAGCCTTAAAAGCAACTCCTGAGCTGGCCTTATCAATTTTAGAACCTTTAAAATCAGACAAATCAAAATATGTTCGGGATAGTGTTGCAAACTGGCTAAATGGATTAGTTGTTGGTTTTCGTCCGTGCAACGGCTTAATGAGAGAAAGGACTACCTTTTTCTGCCCCGGATGGGCGCTTACCCTCATTGTTTCCGCTTCCCTTCCCGCTATATTCAGAAAGGAAAAGCCCCGCAACCGCCAGAAATGTCCCCATAACGGAAACCCACGTTACCGGCTCCTTCAGTATTAACACGGAAGTCACCACCGTTATGACGGGAACCATGTAAATATAAACACTGGTCTTAACCGCCCCAAGCGCCTTCACCGCAAGATTCCATGTGACAAAACAGAGTGCGGATGCCCCCAGCCCAAGATACAGGATACCCCACAGATGCGTCACATCCGCAAACCGTTCCAGCCCCATTTCAAAATCGAAAAAGAACAATGCCGGAACCATGAACAAAATTCCATAAAAGAATGTCCTCCGCGTGGTGAGGATGACCGGATAGCCGAAGCTGCTGATCTCCCTTGTCAGTATGGAATAACACGCCCATACAAAAGCCGCAAGAACTGCCAGCAGGTCACCCACAGGGTTCAGCTCCAGTTTAGAGCCGTTAATGCTGATCAGTGCAACACCTGCCATCGCCACCACAAAGCCTATGAAAAAATTTGCCCGCAGCTTCCCTTCCGCCTTCAAAAACACGCGTGACAGTACCGCCGTGAAAAACGGCGCAACCGAGATGATGACTCCCACATTGGACGCCATCGTATATGTAAGTGCAATATTCTCCAGCAGGTAATATAAACATATCCCGCACAGCCCCGCCAGTACGAATATCGCCTCCTGTCCGCGATCCACGGCTTTGAGCCGATGTGGGCAGACCAGAAACAACGCCGCAAAACCTATGACAAAACGAAAGAACAGTATTTCCACCGGTTTAAAATCCGTAAGCAGGACTTTGGTGAATATGAATGTCGTCCCCCATATGATGATCGTGAACAGCGCCGCCAGATGCCCGGCTGATTTCCTATGCCCCATTCGATACCATTCCCCTTTCCTCAGTCTGCAAATTTGGGCTGTAAGCACAAATTTGCGATTGAAAAATCTTTGATTTTTCAATCTGTCCACCTTTCCCTTTTTCCGAGAATATTTCACGATAAGTACCCGGTGCAAGCCCTATGAATTGATTGAAATAATTTGTAAAATGGCTCTGGTCTGAAAATCCTGTCCTGATTGCTGCTTCCACGGGCTGCACGCCCTCCGATAACAGCTTTTTTGCCGCATTGATGCGGATTGTCTCAAGGTAACGGTACGGCGTGACACCCTTTTCTTTTGTAAAAGCCCGCAACAGCGTTGACTTGCTAAGCCCCGCATGGCGGCAGATCTGGTCTAAATAAATGCGCTCTGTAAAATGTACTGTCATATATTCACAGGCTTTTTCAATCTCCTGTCTGCATTCCGGGATGCAGCTTTCAAAAGGCTTCCCATAATTCTGAATGAGGTACGAAAGCAGGAACAGCAGACTTTCCTCCTTCTTAAATTCCCCCGTCCCTTTTATTGCCATCTCATGCAGTGAACGCAGATGACAGGCTATCTCCTCATCGCAGACAACACTTTTTGAAAATCCCGGAAGCTCCTGCTTCCCTGTGACTTCTTCCGCCAGATCAAGCATGATCTCCTTTGAAATGTTGAAGCCACGGTAATCAAATGTCCCCTCGCCACTCTGTACACAGGCATGGCTGTCACCTGGATTAAAAAGCACAATGCTTCCTTCCTCTATGGCATATTCCCTGTCCCTGCAGGAAAGCACCCGCTCCCCATTCTCCACAAACCCAATCACATAATGCTCATGGAAATGGCTCGGAAATGGCTGCACAATTCCCTCAAAACGGTATGCTTCCATCCTTAATTCATCATCATATACCACTGTCCTTATTTCTTTCTTCATGTGGATTACCTCCGAATTCAATTTCTGAATTTTTTCACAAGCCATTTTACCTCTTATTTTTTCCTGCGTCTTGTAAAATATCTTCATTTTTCAGATTTATGAGCTTTATTTCTTATCATTTAATTTGTCACAGCATAAACCTGTCTATATCGCTTCATAGGAAACCAGTTCTTCCGCCGGGATGCGTGTCTGCGAATGGCGCTCCGGATCAGCCGCTTCCTCATCTGAATACCCGACTGCAAGAATATTGACCGGCTCCAAATTATCCGGCAGCCCGAACTCCCTTCGTATCACATCCGGCTTGAAATAACATATCCACACGGAGCCAAGGCCTAATTCCGTTGCCTGTAGCATCATATGGTCTGTAAGTATGGATGCGTCTATGTCGGTAGTCTGCTTTTTATCAAACGGACGCATCCATGCTTTTCCGTGATCAGCGCAGACAATGACCGCCAGCGGCGCTCCGTAAAGGTTCGCCCCTTTCCCAATCTTCGCAAGCCCCTCGCTGCTCTGGACGGCAATCAGGCGGACGGGCTGCAGGTTGGCCGCTGTCGGCGCAACATGGGCGGCCTCCAGAATCTTTTGCAGCTTTTCTTCCTCAACCTTTTTGTCCTTATAGCTCCGGACGGAATAACGTTTCTTCGCAATTTCGATAAAATCCATAGTAGCAAATCCTCTCTTTCTATTGTATACTGAACGTATTGATTAATCGTTGCCCTAAATTTTAACAGGACACAGAAATTCTGCAAGAATGCACTTTTAGGGTAGATACTTCCCAAAAGGGTAGCTATAAAAAGGAGGGGACACATACAATGGAATATTCAAAAGACCAGTTCAACTGCCCGGTGGAGGCCACACTGTTCCTGATCGGCGGGAAATACAAGCCTCTCATCCTCTGGTACCTGATAGAGAAACCGCTCCACTACATGGAACTGCAGCGCATGATCCCTAAGGCAACACCAAAAATGCTGTCACACCAGCTGCACGATCTCGAAGAATGTGGGATGCTGCACCGGGAGGTCATCCCGGCCAAGCCGCCCAGGACACTGTACTCCCTCACCCGATTTGGACGCAGCGTCATTCCCGTGCTGGATGCCATGTGCGATTGGGGCGCAGACTTTTTGGACGGATTGGACATCCAACCGCCATGCTGTACAAAAAAGCCAGCAGGAGAACCGTGATAGGCTTTCCTGCTGTTCTTTTCATAACTGTATATTCGGCTCCGATGAGAAAACCCTGTTTTCAAATACAGGCCGGTGGCAAACTGGAATTAATCGCGTTTCCCATTCCGGTAAAACCCAACACAGATCATAATCCAAATTCCCGGTACTGCCACACTTCAATTATACAAAAAAGTCCCGTATTTACAATGAAATTCATATGAATCTTTCATATACTTGATAATATTAAAAAGTTAAAATCTACAATTTAATCAGTTCTTTTCAGCAACCCGATATGTTAAGAAAACATCTATAACTATCAGCATTGCCCATACTCCTAAAACAGATAATAAGCAAGGAGTACCTTTCATAACGATACAAATGCCTATTATTATGATTCCCCCAATGATAAAGGAAATTCCTCCTATATGTTGGCTTTTTTTCCATGTTGCTTCATCTTTCATGCTCCAATGTGTCCTCAATCCTATCATAGAGTTCATCCGCAGCTTAGGCATGAGATTTCCTATAACAATCATTAACATCCCAATAATGCCAAAAACAAGCTGACCAATATCCAATGAAACAAATGATAAATTTTCTACTTTGTTAAAGCTTGTGTAAAGAGAATAGACATTCAAAGCATTAAGCAATATCAACACTAAAATACCCATAATAATTGTAACATTTTTATTGTTTTCTCCATGTTCTTCCTGCTTCGCCGCCAATTTTGCCATTCCAAGCAGAAAATACCCCATTAAAAGACTTATTATTGGAAACAGCAAAGCCTCATATTTGTTTCCCCAACGGTCAACCTGATTGTCAAATCCGTAATGAGCAGGAATTTTTTCGGGAAGATATGGCAATGCAATCAAAACAATCACTAAAGGAAGATACATCAAAATATAACATACTGTTTTCTTTATTTTCATTTCTGACCTCCTCGTAACTCGTTAATCCACATGATAGTTTCATCAAGTACAGATAAATTTAATTCATAATAAATAAAGTTCTTAAATTTTGTCTCATAAATTAAATCTGCCTTTTTTAACTTTGATAAGTGATATGATAGGGCTTGTGGCGTCATGTTCAAAGCATTTGCTAAATCACCGGAACTTATTTTTCCCTCCTTTAATTTATGCAAAATTTTTCTTCGATTTTCATCTGCCAGCGCTGCAAGTATCTCATTTACCGCCAATATATCGCCTCCTATTTCAACAAATCTTTAAATAGATTATACGAAATATGTATGAGGCAGTCAAGAACTATTTAAAATTTTTTTTAAACAGTTCTATACTGCAATTATCAGAAAAATCTTTCCGTCCTATTACTCTATTCCGTTCAATCATAATCTGCCCTGTCCGTGATTTTCCGCAATACAAAAACCACACAGATCCATGTCATTTTTGAGGGCAGGAGCAGAAAAGCAGGCGCATCATTTTTGGAAATAAACATATCTGCACCTCTGCAGCCGTCTTATGTTCTTTTTCTTTAAAAAGGTATCAAAGAAATATATACTCCCCATGCCTCTACCGCCATGATACAGAATGATGCTATATGTCTCCCCCGCCGTGTAGAACACGTTCTTGTGCTTGCTCGTCTCAATATAGATGATGTCATCCGCCTTTATCTTCCCCGCTGCTTCCAGCCCGTCCATACCATCCACGTTGATATCGAGGAACACGATGCCGCATTTCCCTCAATTCTGTGTTTTTCTCCATTATAAATTATATCGGATTATGGGGCATCCTATCAAATCCCATTGCACGAAATGACTATAAGCAATTCGGGACACACTGGACATGCACACCCTTGGAATTATTTTGCATACATGGTATAATTGTCCCATTGAATTGCGGAGGTGCTGCCATGAATTTTTCAATCTTATCAGATTGCCATAAGAAATTGCAGGATATTCTCGTAATCGGAAAAACCATAGAACGGGATGGCCGGAAATACCACATTCTTGGTATGACCTTATCCGATGGAGTGAAACTCTATATCATCGAGCCATACGATAAGCGGGAACCCATAAACAGAAAAGGCATCCTCAACCACAGACGGAGATTGAAAGAATATGAAGGACGAAGCTGCTGTTATTTACATTGCAGTGAATTTTATCTTGGTGATGAAAAACTACAGGTACAGGGCGGCATGAGCGGTTCCTTAGAATACTCCTTAGAGGATTATGGAACAATCCAACTCTTTCTCGACATGATGAGCGCCGGATGGACGGTTCCCGAATGGCTTAAAGATACTGATTGGGCTGACCTACAGATGGTGACGCTGAATATAACCAATATGGAAAAACTGCCCGACTATTCGCCGGATATGCCTATAGCCATAACCCACAGCCCAGACTCCACTCAGCACATACTTGAAAAGACAGTCACTCTGAATGCAGGAAAAAGCCGCTCATTTTATTTCACGGATAATTATGGGGATAATGTGCAATGCCACATCAATAATGTAATGCTAATCGATATGTGGAAAAATACAGAGGAAGAACTCAGTAATCCCAAACTGTCAGAACGGTTTACCCCGGAACAGTTAGAACAGGCAAAAAAGCAAAGTTATGGCGCCTTGGAACAGTGCTGCCCGAAAGGGATGTGCTATATCGGCATAGAATATGAATGCAGCAAAAGTTATGACTTGGTATTTCATTCCAAGCAGTATTTAACATCCCGCCCAGAAACACATCAAGGAAGTTCCCATTTTCTTATGATGCGCTTAAAGCCCGACCAGGAAACAGGAACGCATGGCCTTCCGCTGAAAGGCTGTGTAATACAAACGCCAGTCTCTCCGGACACCACCCAAATACCTGCGGAGCTATTTCTGTATTACGAGAGGATAAATGAATGGACAGAAACTGTTTCATAACAGCATTTCTACTTTTTATCCGGCGCTCAGGGGAGCCGTGATCCACTCTGGCCGGGGTTCACAGTACACCAGCAGGGCTTACCGAAGGACGGCTGCAAAGCATGGCATTCTCCAGAGCATGAACAGCACTGGCAGACGCCGCCATGACAATACCCGATGCGAGAGCATGTGACCCCGGATGAAAGAAGAACTAGTCCGAATCCTGAGAAAATTCCAAATCAATGCAACCTTACTGCTATCGGAACTGTCTCCTCACGATTTTTATAATACGTTCCATATCTTCTTTTGTATTTTTAATATCGCTTGGCAGGCAAAGTCCTCTGTTAAATATATCTTCACTTACGCTCATGCCGTCCTCTACCTGAATAAAATCGTATTCTTCAAATACAGGTTGCAAATGCATCGGCTTCCATATTGGTCTTGTTTCAATATTCTCAGCTTCTAAGGCATCCATAACCTGCGTAGGTGTCACATCGCTGTCAGAGGAAATCGTCATACAGGAAAGCCAGTTATTATCAATACCTTCCCTATTTAATGGATTCATTTCTATCTCTTCTATATCCGAAAAGGCTTCTTTATACGCTTTATAAATTTCGTGTTTCTTCTGTATATGCTCCTCGATATGCTGCATTTGGCCGCATCCGATCCCGGCAACAACATTTGACATCCTATAATTATAACCAATCGTAGAATGCTGATAATGTCTGGCAGGATCACGAGCCTGTCTGGATAAAAACCGGGCTTTCTCTACGTCCTTTTCCTGCCGGGCAACAAGAATACCTCCACCTGAAGTTGTGATAATCTTGTTTCCGTTAAATGAGTAAATTCCATAATTCCCGAAAGTACCTGTCATTTTCCCTTTATATGTCGTACCTAACGATTCAGCCGCATCCTCAATCAAGGGAACATTATGTTCCTTACAAAGAGCGCATATTTCATCCATATTCGCTGATGTGCCGTACAAATGCACTGCCATGACCGCCTTCGGGTGGGGATATTTTTCAAACGCTTTCCTTAATGCCGCTGCATCCATATTCCAAGTATCACGTTCTGAGTCGATAAAAACAGGAGTTGCCTTCTCGTATCTTACCGGATTAACGCTTGCCGCAAAGGTCAGGGAGGGTACAAATACAATATCATTCTCCTTAACCCCTGCCAAGATAACCGAAAGATGCAGCGCCGCCGTTCCAGAAGAAAGTGCTGCTGAGGAAGATGCACCCACATAAGCAGCCACTCTATTCTCAAATTCATCTACATTCGGTCCTAACGGCGAAATCCAGTTTGTTTCAAATGCTTTCTGAATATACTGCTGCTCCTCCGTATGCATGGTAGGAGTCGCTAAAAGAATTTTCTTCATCATTCTGCCTCCTCAATATAAAACATTTCCGGCACTCTGTATTCTGAACACATCTTTTCAAAATCTTTTCTAACTTCCTCATAAACATCACAATGATAGTTTCTTGCCCCAACAGGACACACTTTTATGCAGGCGCCACAGGCAATACACAATTCATTATTTGTCTTTCTGAAATCTCCCTCACTAATTGCATTTTGGGGACAAATTCTACTACATTCCCCACAAGCAACACAATTATCATCACCGTCCGGCTTAAATGGCACTCCCTCATAAGAAAACCCATCATACCCTTGTGTTCCCGGCAAACTGATTTCTTTATAATTCTTCAAACTACAAATGCTCAAAAGCTGACAGCACTTTGCGGCAAACTCTTTCATCGCTGCTTTATCTTTGTCGTCCGGGCGTCCTGATGCCACAGACGGGAAAACAGAATGTTCCGCTATAAATGCTCCTGCCGCTATTACATAAAATCCCTGCTCTGTTAAAATATCTTTCATCTGTAACAAAGCATCATCATAATGCCGATTTCCATATACTGCCTCATTCTGACCGCCAATGTTTCCAGACCAAGATTCAGTAAAAATGCGGAATGTGCGGCAGGGTAAACGCCAAAATCACGCATGAGCTGCATCCTTGCCTTTACAATATATGCCTTCTTCCCATATGTTTCTGTATAGGAAATCCCATGATAAGATTCATCCGGCTCTGTCAACTCCGGGAACTTGCCATTTGACCAGTCAAAATTCCCACTATCTACAATCACTCCCCCAACCTGTACGGCATGACCGTCCATATACTTTGATGTGGAATGAACGATTATATCTGCCCCAAATTCAAAGGGTTTGCACAAGATAGGCGTCGCAAACGTATTATCTACAATCAGCGGAACACCATGTTTATGTGCAATACCCGCAAATCGTTCTATATCAAAAACTGTCAGAACAGGGTTCGCAATCGTTTCTCCGAATACCGCCTTTGTATTTGATTGAAACGCTGCATCTATTTCTTCATCTGTTGCGTTTTTATCAATATAAATACACTCAATCCCCATCCGTCTGAGGGTATGTGAAAACAGGTTGACAGAACCTCCGTAAATTTCCATTGTGCTGATAAAACTGTCTCCCGCATTACAAATATTGAGCAGTGACAACAGCACAGCCGCCTGACCTGATGTAGTACACATTGCGCCAATGCCGCCTTCCAGCTCTGCAATCTTATCTTCAACCGCCATTACTGTCGGATTTCCAAATCTGGAATAGATCAATGACTTCATTGGATCATCAAACACTGCTGCAACTTCTTCCGTAGAGTCATAAACATATGTGGTGCTTTGCACAATCGGCATAACCCTCGGCTCTGCGTTTTTAGGCTGATAGCCTGCATGTAAACATTTCGTTTCGTCTTTCAAATCAATTCCTCCTAAAATTACTATCCCTGTTTTTTGATATGAAACAGGCTGTTATGCATCATAATGAATCGGTATCTTAATATTGTTGACTTTGAGTGCCTCATACAGAACAACGAAAAAGTCCTCAATATCATCCTTTGTGATAGCTCCGAGCGCACAAAGACGAAACGTATTCTGCGCTGATGTCTTTCCGGGATATATCGTAAATCCACGCTCATAGCAATAATCATGTATCTTTTCAAAACTCCAGCTTTCATCATCCGGATATTTCACTGTAACGCCAAGACCTGCCTGTATATCCCTTTTGATAATATCCTTGAACCCAAGTTTATCAAGCCCTGCATGAATCGCCTCAAACACCTCCAAATGTCTATTCCATTTCGCTTCTTCGCCTTCCCTGAAATATTCATCAAGCGCCTGACGAGCCGCATAAATCGTCTGGACAGGAGGCGTAAAATGCATCTGCCCTGTTGTTTCAAAAAAATGATACTGCATAAACAGATTGCAATAATACGAGCGCTTTGGATATGCTGCCGACTTTCTGATCAGTTCTATATTTCCAATCACGAATGAAAGTCCGGTCATTGCCATAAGTCCTTTTTGTGCAGATGCCATACAAAAGTCAATGTTGTCCTTCTCAATATCAATCGGTCTCATCGCATAGGTAGAAATTGTATCTACAATAAAAACTGCACCATACTTGTGTGCAAGCGAACCAATCTCCCTTACTGGATTTAATATACCTGTTCCGGTTTCGTTATGTGTTGTATAGACAAGTGTTATGTCCCGATTTCCCTTTAATATCTGCTCCACCTTATCCAAATCCGGCAATTCATCTATCGGGCATTCAAAATTGATAGACGGAAGATTATAATACTCACAAATCTCTACCGCTCTCATACTGTAAGTTCCATTGTTGATAATCAGTATCCTTTTCCCTTCCGGCAAAAGAGAGTTGATACACACATCCATTACAACCGTTCCCGAACCACAAAAGAGTACAGACGTATACTTATTCAGATTGCCATGTACGATCCGAACCAAATCTTCCCGCATCTGCTTCATCATTGACGCAAATTCCTTTTCACGGGGACAAATATCCGGTACAACCTGCGCCATTTTCACAGTATCTGTCGTTGTTGCGGGACCGGGATTTAAAAGAATGTTTCTTTTTATCTGCATGTTTGCAACACCCCTTTCACTATTTCAACATGCTGTACACACACTCTGACAATGTTAATGCAAGAATAATGTTAATTACCCTGTAATATTTTTGATATGCCCTCTGTATTAATACCCCCATACCAATCCAAGTAAGCGTTGCAATCGTTCCAATCGTGGCTATGATAATCTCAAATAGGAGCAAAACCCATAGAGAGGCGCTATATTCCGTAACATATCCTGTCAATGCCGTAATTCCGAATAAATAAATTTTTACATTGACAAACTGAAGTAAAAATCCTTTTAGAAATGATGCTGACTTTTCCACAGTGCCTGTAGTTGGTTTGCTTAACGCAATATGGACTGCCAGCCATAAAATATAGGCAGCGCCTATGTATTTCATAATTCCAAGTAAATTCGGTAAAAAGGTGCTTACCCCAAACACGAAAACAGCACAAATTACCTGTACAACATAATATCCTGCAAATATCCCCCAATAAAGCGGTCTCCCTTTTTTATATCCATAATTTGTTACCGTATTTAACGCCAGTATATTTCCCGGTCCCGGCGTAAAAGCATTGATAACAGAATAGATAAAAAAATTACCTAATACATAACCCGGCATTTTTTGCCTCCTTTCCGTTTCTATATCTTAGCACGGAACGTCATGTAATAGGTAATATCTGTTTTATATGCTGTTACATAGGGTGAGCCTATGTTTTATTTATGTCTGGTACTGTTTCAAAGCCTCAACATAAATCTCTCCTAATTCCGACAGTTCTTTATCCTTGTTCAGTATATACCCAATATGCATCACCTCATCTTCCTTCAGAGGGATAGAAACAATAGAATCCCCTTGCAGATATTTCGGAAAAATACCACTTGAGATTGTATATCCATCCAATCCGACCATCAGATTTACAATCGCTGCTCGATCACTGACCTTAATGCTTCTTTCAACAGGTTCGTTGCTGAAAAGCTCCTCCGAATAATTGGAAGATTCATAGGTTCCCTGCACAAAGCTAAGTCTGGGATATGGTTTCAGATCATCCAGTCTGACAGATGCGCATTTTGCCAACGGGTGGTCTTTACCTATAAAAATATGAGGCGTTGCAGTAAACAATTCAAAAAAATTCAAATTGTATTCTTCAAACAGCTTTCTCAGCACATTTTCATTGCTGTTGCAAAGATACAGGATTCCCAAATCACTAAACCTGTTCCGTACATCTTCCACAATCTGGTGCGTCTGCGTTTCATTCAGGATAAACTCAAACCGTTCCTGCCCGAAATGTTGTATCAATTCCACAAACGCATTTGTTGTAAAGGTGTAGTGCTGCGTGGAAACACAAAATCTCTGTTTTGCGGGCTTTTTATCAATATATTTTGATTCCAGAAGTTCCATCTGCTGAACTACCTGCCTTGCATATCCCAAAAATTCCATGCCTTCCTTTGTCAGTGCTACTCCTGCCCGGCAGCGGCTGAAAATTGTTATTCCAGATTCCTTTTCTACTTCCTTTATTGCGCCGGAAAGACTTGGCTGAGAAATATACAATTCTTTTGCCGCTTCTGTAATAGAACCTCTTTCCGCAACGATTATCATATATTTTAATTGTTGTAGTGTCATATACCCTCCAATCCAGCATTCAAAGTGCTTTATCCCATTATGTTCTATACTTAATTTTACCATTCTTTGGGAACAATCATAAGCAATTTTTCAAAGAACTTCCAATATCTTACATCATCTTCCTCCGCGTATTTTTTCACACGGGAAATATGCAAGCTGTGTCACACAGAATTAAAAAATAAATAATCTCTCGGAATCCTGAGTGATTATTAAATTTTTGCTGGGTTTGAATATATAAAATTTCCTAACATGATTTTCTCCTCCTTGCTTCTTTATCTCCTCTGATCCGAACTTTACCTCAGACTGTTATATGTTCCATCGTCTACCGCTTCCAGCCACTCATTGGAACCGTTCTCACCAGGAACTTCAACCGCCAGATGCGAAAACCAGCTATCTTTTGCCGCACCGTGCCAGTGCTTTACACCGACCGGGATATTGACAACATCTCCGGGGCGGAGTTCCTGTGCCTCTTTTCCTTCTTCCTGGTAATACCCACGCCCTGCAACACAGACCAGAATCTGCCCGCCGCCTTTATCCGCATGGTGGATATGCCAGTTGTTGCGGCATCCCGGCTCAAATGTCACATTGAAAATCCCAACCTGTGATGTGGAAAGCGGGGCAAGGAAACTTCGTCCGGTAAAATACTGTGCAAAGCCATCATTAGGCTTTCCGATAGGAAACACCATCTTGGCCGCATGGGCAGCTTTTGCATCTCCACCCGCAGTCTCATCTTTCCATACATCCTTTGCCAGACCAAACACCGCCCAACCCTTCGGCCATCCTGCATAAAAAGCGGCATGGGTGATGATTGCTGCGGCTTCCGCTTTCGTCACGCCATGTGCCTTTGCATTTTCCAGATGGTAAAGCAGCGAAGAATCCGTAATACCAGAAGACATCAGCGCCACCATCGTTACAATGCAGCGTGTTTTCAGGTCAATATCCTGATTGTTCCAGTTTTCCCCGAACAATACATCGTCATTATAGTGCGCAAATTCCGGTGCGAAGTCGCCTAACTGCATCTTTCCTGCTGTCTGTATGATTTTCTCCATTGTCTTATCCTCCTGTCATTTATACCACATTTCCTGCTTTTTGTTTGCCGTTCTGTGCCATAACGCCCGCAAGGGCATGGGGAACATACAGCTCCTCCATAATCTCCTCCATCGAGGTATGGTAATCCCACATATGGCAGATGTAGAGATCGATATAATCCATGCCAAGATTTTCAAGGCTCTTATTCAGGTAATTTTCAATGTGCTGCTGCCCGCTGACCCCGGAATCAATTTCTTCCTGTGTACGCGGGGTAAACTTTGTGGCAATCACATATTCATCACGCTTTGCAAAATCCCGGAGTGCCTTCCCGACAAACTGCTCACTGGTTCCATTCTGATAGGCAATCGCCGTATCATAAAAATTGATGCCAAGCTCCAGACCATGCTTTATAATTTCCCTTGTCCGGCTTTCTGTATGCTTCGCAGATCCGCAGGTTCATCAATACAATGTATAAATCCGAAATCAATATAATCGGTCTGCAGCGCCTTCATCTGCCAGTCAACAGAACGCTTGACAGTATCCAAATTTGTTGTCCATCCATAAGCTCCTGTTTCATAGTTCGCACCAAAATGAATCTGAAAATATACCTTATCCCGCCTACTCTTTATCGCACGCCCATAGGCCGCAAAAGGCTTTGCTTCCGACGATGCCATATCAAAAAAGTTAATGCCGTTCTCAATGGCTGTATCCACGATTTTCTCAATTTCCTCTTCGCTTGAAGCCTGAATAGAACTGGTGCCAATCCCCAAAACACTGATCTGCTCCGCACCTTTCGGCAACTTACGGTATTGCATGAATTTCTCCTCCCTAATATCCGATTTCTTCCAGCCAGTTATTGATTGTTTCCTGACATTCCGGGATGTCATTCCGGTACACCCCCAACACATTGGTTTCTATTTCACTGTCCGGCAGTACCGCAGAAATATCCTTCACACTGGATGCCAGTCCACCCGTTCCGTGGGAACAGAACAGCACCACCTTTTTGCCACTGAGATCATTTTCCTCCAAAAAAGAAAACACAGCCATCGGCACACTGTACCACCAGAAATCCCATCTTCTGTGACAGGCTTCGTTTCTGTAACGTTTTCCAAAGAGGGCGGCACAGACGGCATAGCAGTATTCCCGGATTCCTGAGAACCGCACCCGGCAAGAGAAAGCGCCATCACAATCGCCCCAAAACCGGTCATCCATTTTCTCACAGGCTTTCTACCCATGCCTTCAGTTCTGCTTGTGTCACCACGCCGTTCAGCATTTTTCCTTCCAGTAAAATCGCACCAGGGCAGCTCGGCGCAAGTTTGTCATTTGTATTCCCCATCCCGCTTCCGCCGGAAGTGGCAAAGGTTACAATCGTTTTACCCGAAAAATCATAACTTTCCAAAAATGTGTTGATGATTTTCGGCGCGACATACCACCAGATGGGGAAACCGACAAACACCACTTCGTACTGCTCCATATCTTCCATTTTCCCGGCAATCACAGGGCGGGATGCGGGATCATTCATTTCCATACTGCTGCGGCTTTTCTTATCCATCCAGTCAAGATCTTCCCTGCTGTAAGGAATCTCAGGCTTAATCTCATACAAGTCTGCGCCTGCCGCCTCTGACAGCTTCCATGCTGCTTTGGCCGTCACACCGCTTGCTGAAAAATATGCTACTAACATTTTTCTGCTCATTACAATTACCTCCATAATTTTATGATTTGATCACCTGAAAAGTTTTCCACTTTCCGGTTCTTTCCCTCCAAATAAACAGAACAGCCCTGACCATCCAGTCACACACCATGGCAAGGGCAATCCCGATCACACCCATCTGCAGGGTAATCCCCAGCAGATACGACAAAAACAGACGCACCGCAACCGTAGAAACAACTGACACATACATGGTAAATTTCACGTCCCCTGCTGCACGAAGTCCGTTGCTGAGCGCCCCGGAAAAAGGATAGAAGGCAGCATTGAACACATTATGGATCAGCACCAGCCAGACTACCAGCCGTTTTGTTTCCGGCGACAGCGAATAAAAATGCAGAAACACCGGGGTTAGAATAAAGATCAAAAGGTTCCATACCGCCGAAACGAAAAGCGTCAGCTTTGTAAGTCTCTTAAAGTGATATTCTGCCGCTTCGGTATTTCCGGTTCCCATGCACTGCCCGATCACAGTAATGAACACCGGCCCCATGGCGACACCGGCCAAAGCTGCCAGCGACCAGATACTCTGTGCCACACCGTTTGCGGCAATCTGATAAGTTCCGAACAATGCCACGATACTGCTCAGCGCTACCTTGACAAGCTGGAAGATACCGTTTTCTACCCCATTTGGTACAGCCACATTCAGAATACTTTTCATCAAACTGCCATGCCAGCTAAAAATCCACTTTCCCCTATACACCACCCCTTTCTTTTCCCGAAAGCAAAGAAAGGTGATGGCCGATGCGGAAAAAACACGGGCAAGGAAGGACGGCCATGCAACACCGGCTACCCCGGCGCGAAAAACAAAAACACCGATCACATTGCCAATAACATTGATCACATTGGACACTACTGAGAGATACATCGTCACATTTGTCTTTCCAAGACTGCGATAAACAGCCGCCCCTGCATTGTAAACGGCAAGCGCCGGATAGGAATAGGCTGAAATTCTCATGTATATCATACATGCCTCCATGACCGGCTGCTCCACTTTTCCAAACAGCAGACACAGCATCGCTTCATTCCCAAGCAGAACCGCCGCCCCAAGCAGTACGGAAAAACCAAAAGAGAACATCAAAAGCTGGCTTGCGGACTCTCCCGCAAGGTCTGTATCCTGTCTGCCTATATACTGGCTGATCACAATAGCCCCTCCGGAAGCAAGTGCTGTAAACAGGTAAATAAATATGGTATTGAACTGATTGACCAGGGACACCCCGGATACCGCTGATTCCCCGGCATAACTGATAACCAGCGTATCCGCAAGCCCTACAAACATCACCAAAAGCTGCTCTAAAAACAGGGGTACAATCATTTTTTTCAGTTCCTGATTAGAAAACAAATCATTCCCGCCCATTTGCTTTTCCTTTTTCAAAAGAGTCATCTCCTGCCTATTCTATCATACCATTTGCCCTCTACTGTATGCTGCGTCTCATCTCCCGAGCGCCAATTTTCTGTCTCCGGGCTGCCCATCTGAAAAGTGCCGCCCGGAATCAGCACAAAATTCTCTGCAATGTTCTCCAGTGTTTTTATTTCCTTTGTTTCACTATTGTCAGCAATACCCGCTGTTCCGATATCCTTTGTATTTACCATGTTTTCTGCCCACTCTGATGTGCTTCCCGTTTGAGAACCCGTATTCTGTTCCATTTCTGTTTTCCTACATGCGCACAGCATAAAGAGCATAGCGACTGTCAAAACAGCGAATGCACGGATTCTTTTCATCGTGAGCCTCCTTCTTTCTCTTCATTTTTCTGCACAGAGTTTTTTGATGTGGGAATACTTGCGATTCCCTTCGATATATAACAGGCAGCAAAAACCCAAAAGCCCATCATTGCAATATATTCCACAAATACAGCCTCCGCACTCTGCTCAAAATCAAAAAACACAAACTGCTGCTTAAGGAACATATAAGAAAAAATATCCTTTCTGCCAAAGAGATACAGCCCGTACATGGCAAGCAAGGCTGCCATCACTCGTAAAATCCATGTAACAGCCTGTGGTTTTTCCCTGCTGCCTGTCAATTTCCGGCACATTCCCAAAATCATGCTCCAATGAAGCCCTAAATGCACACTCATCAGCACAAATCCCCAATAGGAGGCCGCCAAATGCATCATTCTTGCCGTTGCCATCGGACCATGGATAGAAAGCGCCGCAAATACATGGCGCGACATCACGATCCCACTGAATCCCAGGCACAACATTGTAATCATGACACCGAAATTAACGATAGTCTGTATGATACGAGGCAGCCTGTATTTTCCTTTGAATAAATTACCATACCATTTCATATTCAGGATATTATGCAGCAGGAACAGCAGAAGCTCCCCTGCACCAAACCACTCATGCAGTTCCTGCCCGGTAATCTGATATGCCATTAACAGGAGAAGCAGCACCGTCATCAATAAATCGATTCCTGTTTTTATTTTCATTTTTGTCTGCATAAGTCGCCCCCCTCCAGAACAGAATCCGTTTGCCGCCCCCAAATCATTCTCCAAAATCCAATCCAAGACCGTTTACCCATTCCATAACCGTATCCTGCGAATCGCTGCCATTCAATCGCTTTCCCGGAAGCCAGTCTGCTCCATCTGTGAGCTGCTCCAAATTTGTTGCGGAAGAACCCACGCCACTGCCGCCGGAAGTGCAGAATGGAACAATCGTCTTTCCTGAAAAATCATAGCTCTCCACGAAAGTACTGACAATCCTCGGTGCCTCCCCCCACCAGATCGGATATCCAATGAACACAATATCATACTGTTCCATATCTTCCACTGAACCGGTAATAGCAGGACGGGCATCCGGATCATTCATTTCAATTGTGGTACGGCTGTTATTGTCATTATAATTCAAGTCTGCATCCGTATATGGTTCTTCCGGAACAATTTCGTAAATATCCGCATTTAATCCGTTTGCGATATGCTCTGCTATCCCTTGCGTTGTATTGGTAGCGGAAAAATAAGCCACCAGCACCTTTGTTGCCTGTTCTTCCAGAATATCCGGATTCTCCGATTCGTTCGTCTGTCCTTCAGAAGTGTCCGTGTTTTCTGCATTGGCGCTGTTTTCTACAGGTTCCTCACTATTCACAGTGTCTGCCGTCTGCTTCTCTTCCGTAGACGGCTGCCCGGTCTGGCTTGCAGAGTTTCCACAAGCTGCCAGACTCAAAATCATCAACAGAGAAATTAAAACAGTAATCACTTTTTTCATCATAAATACCTCCAATTTTTTATTAGCATAATCTCACTCTCTAAATATGTGGGCGCTGCTTTTTACTGTGCCAGCGAAAAAGTAATCTCCTCCCGGCTGTCAAAGTTCTCAAATACTGCAAGGTCAGAAGTGACACGGCCGATAGGAACTACATCTACCGACAGGTTGGGGTGGTCAGTCTGTGCATAAAAGATAGCCATATTGTGGTGTGCTTCACAATAAGTAATATCTCCGTTCTCAAAATTCTTCTGACCGCCTTCCAAATTCTCCGGGTAAAAATCCACACCGCCGTAATACTCCCTTCTGCCATATCCTGACATGGAAATCGTCAGCGGAAAATATGCTTTTATTTCTTCTGCCAGTGGCGTATCATACAGAACACCATCGATACCGTTTCCTGAGCACCCGGCACATCTTTTGCTTCAATCGCAATGCCATCCAGAGAAGCCGCCGCATGACTCGCATCCGCAATCGTCTGATAGTTGTGTCCTGCCCCATATCCGGCAATATCCAGATTACTTTCCTTAAGCTCCGGCAGATAATTCCGTTCCATCTCGTCATGGTTTACATCCCGCAGTTCATCAAAATCTGCTGTGTAAGGCGTAACCGTTTCAATCAGGCGTAAATCCCCGCCTACTTCATCCGGATAATCTGTATTTCCCCGGCGTGAAAAATAAACAATCAGAATATTGCTTGCTGACTAATCTGTTCCTCCGTCTTCTAATCCCAAAGTCTGCTGCGCATCCGAAATATCTTCCTCGTGTGAAAAATCATCCTTCCCGCTGCTTTCCTGTGCAGAAGTTTCCGTGCTTTCCTCACCGCTTCCCTGTGAAATATTTTTCCCACTGCCACAGGCGGCAAAGGAGAAAATCAGCAAAGACACCAACAACACAGATAAAATTTTTCTCATAAAATGTCTCCGTTCGTTTCTATTTTTGTTCTTTCATTTTGCAGATGATATAATCAATCTCGTCAAGGGACTGCTGCTTTCCATGTATTTCATCCAATAATTGATACCGGCATTTCCGCAGCATCCGTATCTGTATCTCCTTATCATCGCACCTGATTATTTCCTCAATCCTCGCTTTACTGAAGCCGGCTTTGGAAAGAGCATAGATATCTGGTTCCATGAAAAAGCATCCCCTCTTAAAACAAAAATGTAAGTGCGGTTCCGAAGCTGTCTGCCTCATCCCTGCACTTACATTATAATCATACGTCTGACACATATCAAATACTTGGTTTTTATGACTTATCCATGCTCAAAAAGCATTTTGCGTATTCTATAAATTTTGCAGCAGCCAGACTAAATGGCTGTTCCCGTTTCCATGCCAAAACACACGTTGCCATAAGCTCCGGATACAGCGGCCGGCAGACAATCTTTGATGAGTCCCAAAAAGGAACCGCACCTTCAATGACCAAAGAATATGCCAGCCCCCTGCTTACCATAACTGCACCATTGGTACTCAGATTACTGGTAAACAAGATATTCAGATTTTTATAATAGTCCCCAAACCAGCTTGCCAATTCACTCTGCACCTGCATTCTTCGCGGAAGAATCAACGGCAGTTCTGCCAGTTCGTCTGCCTTGACATGCTTTTTCCCTGCAAGCGGATCATCCGGCGGCATCAAAACTACCCATCTTTCTTTCATATCCAGGCGGATAAACTCATATTTCCCCATCTCAATCGGCTCCAGGAGCAATCCTAGATCAAGCAGTCCCTTATCCATCTGTTCTTTTACCAGATCCGCAGTCGCTGTAAACAGATCAAAAGTAACAAGGGGATATTTTTGATGGAAATTCCGAATCAGATCCGGGAGCATCTGCACAGACGCAACTTCCCCGCATCCAATAGAAATCTTTCCCTCTACCTGTTCTTCCTGCTCTACCAATTCTTTTTCTGTTTTATCAACCAACTGTAGAATTTCCTCTGCCCGGCGCCGGAGCAGTAGACCTTCATTCGTCAGCCGAATCTTCCGTGTCCCCCTGTCAAATAACCGGACACCAATTTCTTCCTCCATCTGTGCAAGTTGGCGGGAAAGCGTCGGCTGTGTAATATGTAAAACTTCTGCGGCTTTTGTAATGCTTTCTTCCCTTACTACTGTAAGAAAATAGCGAAGAACCCTGATTTCCATATGCAAACTCCTCTCAGCTTTATCCATGCTTTGCAGATTGGATTATAACATTTTTATGCCTTTTAAGCAATATAATCATACCTTTTGATTTTGCCTTTAGTGGATTCAAATTTTTAGAAACAAAGGGTTCAAATTTCTGTTGGGAGGGTTCATACGCAAACACTTCTACTGCTTAACCACAACACCCATGAAAAAGAAAAAGGCATCTGGCGGTATCCAATATCACCAAATGCCTTTATTTCTGCGGTTTTGCACCTATTCTATTTTTCCCCTTTGTATCAATTAAGCGAGTTTTATTTCCACCTTCCCCGCCTCTCAGCCCGCGATGAGGCGGAGGAACTCGCTGCGCGCCGCCGTCCCGATCCCGCTGATCCCGAAATCCGCATATACCCCGGCATATTCCCACTCAGGATTCGGCTGTATCAGTCCGTTATAGCAGCTCACCTTTGCGGAAAGGGAATGGGCGAGGCGGTCCGTTTCCATGGACACGCGGGCATAGGCTGCGACTTTCTGCCGCTTCTTCAGAGCCGCTGCTGCGGCGCTTTATGACCACATTTTTTTGTTCTTCCTTCATGAGAACCACCTCCTGCGGAGGCTTATGTACTTTACCCCTGTTTATAAGAAAGCCTCCCATTTCATTGCCACGGCAGAAGGGAAAACTTGAAGGTAAAATAAAAAAACCGCCTTACGGCATCCGACCTTGCAATGCCCTTTCTCGCATCCTCCGGACTGTCCCCGTACATCTTCCATTACCTTTTTCTCACGGTAGCTTTCCGGGGCATAGATACAGATACGAACCACATCCGGATAATTGCGCAGCACATAATCCGCCGAGCGCCCTATGATGGCGCAGACCTTCTGGACGCAGGTCACGATTGGCTGTGTGCCAGTAAGCATGGCCATCATGGCGTATCTGGGGCTTCCGTCCGCCCTGCCTTGTTCGGCTGTGGATTATTGGGGATATGCGTCTATGGAATTTTATTTCTTATTCAAACTCACCTACGATGCTTCCTTTTTGGATGATATGATTTTCAGCCTTTTTCAGAAAACTTCTTTTCATAGAATTGGCACTCATATTTATTTCACAGTCTAAGGAATATATGGTGAAACGATAAGTGTGTTTTTTCCCTTTCGGCGGCTTCGGCCCCGCATAACGGTGCAAACCATATCCTATCCCCTGGCGGGCATTCCCCAAAATTGGAACAGCCTTGCCAGCAGGAATATTTTTCTTTATTCTGCCAGTGGCAGGAATGTTCCAGATAATCCAATGCGTAAAGTCCTTAATCGGGTGTGATAAATCTTCCAATGTAACAGCGAGAGTTTCCGCATTCGGTGATAGGTTCTTAATTATAAATTCCGGCGATATATCCTGTCCCCGCCCTGTATATTCGATTGGGAATTTCCCTCCATTATCCATACCGACACATTCAAATCCCAAAACAGTGTTATTCATAATTCCTCCAATTATCTTTAATCCACTTTTCAAAGCTACACCCATACCCTTCGTTATAAGTATAAGTTTGAGCAATTTATTCCTACATTTCCAGCAACCGCCTCTCCCTGCTCCCCGATTCCCCAATCTGCCGGAACGCTGAGGATACCTGCCCTGCCTCGTCAGGTTACTTCTGCGTTTTCTTTCTGATAAGCATAGAAATCAGCATGGCCGCTATCCCCAAGGCGAGATAAACTGCCGCATACAGGGTAAATGCTGTTTCCCCCATGTCAAAAAATATCCATGTACCTATGAGGAACAATGCTGACAAAATAACCGGAATGCTCCATAAGCGCCGGATGTCCTTTCCCGCAAATGCTCCGATTAGCACGGAATATAATGGATTGACTGCAAAAAACAAAAGAAAACATACCGCCATTCCTGCATCGCCTTTTACGAAAGCAACCGCAAGCCACGGAAACATCAGCATAACAACCGCCGAAGCCGCCAGCCATAAAATAATGTTCTGTTTCATGTTACACATCTCCCAAAAGCTGTTTTATTTTTTCTCCAATCTGTCGGATACCCCTATTTATGCTTTCCTGCCAAAGACGGCTTCTCTTCTAAGTAATCCGGCAGTTCCTCTCCTTTGCCATTCTTTAGGGAGCGGTACTCATTAAAATAGATTCCGTAAAATTCCCTTTCTTTTTCCCGTTCAGCCGGAGTCCTCTCGCAAGCCCACCCGTATCCCGAATCGAAATATGTCAGCACCTTTTGTAATCACAGTCGGGTCATCTTCTGTTGAGCCTTCTGCTGTGTTTTTCTTGCCCCATGCCATGCCGGATATCCTGTTGTTCCTATTCCATTAATATTCATTTTTTCAAATTCTCCTTTATTTTTGAAATCAGAAGTGTCCCTGCCCGCTTTCTGTTCCTTAATGTATCTTATAACTGCTCCAGCTTCTCCAAAAACGCCCTGTAAAATTCCCCTTCTTTAATGCGGGCCTGCTGAACCTCTATGCTCCTGGCCGTATAGACTACGGGATGCTCCAAATCGTACAGCGCCTCTTTTGTTGCCCGGATCGCAGATTCCACCGTGCTTCCAAGGATGTCAAGATTCTCCGTTTCACCCCTAAGCTGTTTATTTAACCGCTGCACCATCATCTGCGATATGTGGCTCATCATACCGTTGCCCCGGATTCCCATGCCATTCGCGTTTACTTCTTTCGCCGCATCCATCCACGCATCCTTCACTTCCTGCGGGGCGTTGGGACCAACCATCTCAAAGGCTTTCTCATCATAATCTGTTGCTTTATCCTGTGCCGTCTTTTCTACCATTGTCCCCATGAAATCCACAGCGCCGGATTCAACACTTCTTTCTGCTTTTCTCGCTGTGTATCCTGCTACCGGATATCCTGCTATTCCTTTTCCATTAACATTCATTTCCTTTAATCCTCCATTATTTTTTGTATTGTGGCTCATCTGTCATTCAGAGCCATCTCTGCTCTCTTGATGTAAGTCCGAGCAGTCCATTGTTTCCTATATCCTAACTCCTCCTGTCAAATTCCATACTGACCTTCACCTCCTCGCTGCCCCCAATTTTCCAATCTGCCGGAACGCCAGAGATGCTTGCCCTGCCCGCCTCTGTGGATTATTGGGGATATGCAACTGTGGGATTATATGCTTTTATTATCACAAACAAGAATTGAACAAAATCGCTGCGCGATGGCCTGCCAAGGCTGTGGCATAGCAATTTTCTGTTTTCTATAACAAAAACAGTGGAAAGCAAGTCCTAAAAGTAGTATTGTTAAGTCACCACAACGAAACAATCAAACAGGATCGACCTTCCCACTGCCTATGAAAAGAATACCATCCTTCCGCTTGGTTGGCAAGCGGTTTTATGACCCAAATGCGCCTCCGTGTAAAGCAGTGTTTTTGATTACTACTGATTTTACATGGAGGATTTTATTATGTACGAAAAATATTTAGAACAGCTTG